>BNJT01000994.1_pt1 | contig 115846 bp, 211 predicted proteins | sample 8540491 | NCBI WGS metagenome assembly BNJT01 (sample SAMD00202455, study PRJDB9452) | human saliva metagenome | host: Homo sapiens | reverse complement strand
ACACAACGACGCGCTGTTGTGAAGCTTTAAGAAAAACCAGTGCGTCGTTATTTTTTTGCTCTTTAACAATATATCAGACAATCTGTGTGGGCACTTGTTGATTGACTTGTTTTAAAAAAATATTTTTTTAATTTTTGAAGTCTTAATAGGTGCTAACTAGAAATTCATAATACTTTTTTAAGTAGTGACATTTTATGTCAGCAGTATTGAGCGATTGAACTTGAATTGAAGAGTTTGATCATGGCTCAGATTGAACGCTGGCGGCAGGCTTAACACATGCAAGTCGAACGGTAACATAAAGAAGCTTGCTTCTTTGATGACGAGTGGCGGACGGGTGAGTAATGCTTGGGAATCTAGCTTATGGAGGGGGATAACTACGGGAAACTGTAGCTAATACCGCGTAATATCGAAAGATTAAAGTGTGGGACCTTCGGGCCACATGCCATAGGATGAGCCCAAGTGGGATTAGGTAGTTGGTGAGGTAAAGGCTCACCAAGCCGACGATCTCTAGCTGGTCTGAGAGGATGACCAGCCACACTGGGACTGAGACACGGCCCAGACTCCTACGGGAGGCAGCAGTGGGGGAATATTGCGCAATGGGGGCAACCCTGACGCAGCCATGCCGCGTGAATGAAGAAGGCCTTCGGGTTGTAAAGTTCTTTCGGTAGCGAGGAAGGCATTTAGTTTAATAGACTAGGGTGATTGACGTTAACTACAGAAGAAGCACCGGCTAACTCCGTGCCAGCAGCCGCGGTAATACGGAGGGTGCGAGCGTTAATCGGAATAACTGGGCGTAAAGGGCACGCAGGCGGTGACTTAAGTGAGGTGTGAAAGCCCCGGGCTTAACCTGGGAATTGCATTTCATACTGGGTCGCTAGAGTACTTTAGGGAGGGGTAGAATTCCACGTGTAGCGGTGAAATGCGTAGAGATGTGGAGGAATACCGAAGGCGAAGGCAGCCCCTTTGGGAATGTACTGACGCTCATGTGCGAAAGCGTGGGGAGCAAACAGGATTAGATACCCTGGTAGTCCACGCTGTAAACGATGTCGATTTGGGGGTTGAACTTTAAGTTTGGCGCCCGTAGCTAACGTGATAAATCGACCGCCTGGGGAGTACGGCCGCAAGGTTAAAACTCAAATGAATTGACGGGGCCCGCACAAGCGGTGGAGCATGTGGTTTAATTCGATGCAACGCGAAGAACCTTACCTACTCTTGACATCCAGAGAACATTCCAGAGATGGATTGGTGCCTTCGGGAACTCTGAGACAGGTGCTGCATGGCTGTCGTCAGCTCGTGTTGTGAAATGTTGGGTTAAGTCCCGCAACGAGCGCAACCCTTATCCTTTGTTGCCAGCGATTCGGTCGGGAACTCAAAGGAGACTGCCGGTGATAAACCGGAGGAAGGTGGGGATGACGTCAAGTCATCATGGCCCTTACGAGTAGGGGCTACACACGTGCTACAATGGCGTATACAGAGGGAAGCGAGAGTGCGAGCTGGAGCGAATCTCACAAAAGTACGTCTAAGTCCGGATTGAGTCTGCAACTCGACTCCATGAAGTCGGAATCGCTAGTAATCGCAAATCAGAATGTTGCGGTGAATACGTTCCCGGGCCTTGTACACACCGCCCGTCACACCATGGGAGTGGGTTGTACCAGAAGTAGATAGCTTAACCTTCGGGAGGGCGTTTACCACGGTATGATTCATGACTGGGGTGAAGTCGTAACAAGGTAACCGTAGGGGAACCTGCGGTTGGATCACCTCCTTACCAAAAAAACGAGAGACAATAAGTGTCCACACAGATTGATTGATATATTGTAGAAAAATGAATGAGAGAAAAAGTGCGTAAGCAAAAATGTAAGATAGAGTATCTTTATTTGTTGTCCCCATCGTCTAGAGGCCTAGGGACATCGCCCTTTCACGGCGGTAACCGGGGTTCGAATCCCCGTGGGGACGCCAAATAAAGATAACTTTATTATCTTCTGTTCTTTAACAACCAGGAAACAAGCTGAAAAAAACTGAAGAGACTTTCAAGTCCTTTTAAGGATAAGAAAAAAAGTCTGAGTAAGAATAAAAATCTTGATTGAACAAAAAGCAATCAAGTGTTTAGTTGAAAAACACAACATCAAGAATTTTTTTGAGGTTGTATAGTTAAGTGACTAAGCGTACAAGGTGGATGCCTTGGCAATCAGAGGCGATGAAGGACGTGCTAATCTGCGAAAAAGCTTGGATGAGTCGATAAGAGGCGTTTAATCCAAGATGTCCGAATGGGGAAACCCAGTAGATGAAGAATCTACTATCACTTACTGAATACATAGGTAAGTGAGGCAAACCGGGAGAACTGAAACATCTAAGTACCCCTGAGGAAAAGAAATCAACCGAGATTTCGTTAGTAGCGGCGAGCGAACGCGAAGGAGCCTGTTAGTGATAATGACAGAGACAGAGGAACAAGCTGGGAAGCTTGGCGATACAGGGTGATAGCCCCGTACTCGAAGTCCAGGTCATGGTACTAAGCTAACGATAAGTAGGGCGGGACACGTGATATCCTGTTTGAAGATGGGGGGACCATCCTCCAAGGCTAAATACTCCTGATTGACCGATAGTGAACCAGTACTGTGAAGGAAAGGCGAAAAGAACCCCGGTGAGGGGAGTGAAATAGAACCTGAAACCTTGTACGTACAAGCAGTGGGAGCCCTTTTAGGGGTGACTGCGTACCTTTTGTATAATGGGTCAGCGACTTATATTTTGTAGCGAGGTTAACCGAATAGGGGAGCCGAAGGGAAACCGAGTCTTAACTGGGCGTTTAGTTGCAAGGTATAGACCCGAAACCCGGTGATCTAGCCATGGGCAGGTTGAAGGTTGGGTAACACTAACTGGAGGACCGAACCGACTAATGTTGAAAAATTAGCGGATGACTTGTGGCTGGGGGTGAAAGGCCAATCAAACCGGGAGATAGCTGGTTCTCCCCGAAATCTATTTAGGTAGAGCCTTGAGCGGACACCTTCGGGGGTAGAGCACTGTTTCGGCTAGGGGTCCATCCCGGATTACCAACCCGATGCAAACTACGAATACCGAAGAGTGATACTCAGGAGACACACGGCGGGTGCTAACGTCCGTCGTGGAGAGGGAAACAACCCAGACCGCCAGCTAAGGTCCCAAAGTCTATATTAAGTGGGAAACGAAGTGGGAAGGCTTAGACAGCTAGGATGTTGGCTTAGAAGCAGCCATCATTTAAAGAAAGCGTAATAGCTCACTAGTCGAGTCGGCCTGCGCGGAAGATGTAACGGGGCTCAAATATAGCACCGAAGCTGCGGCATCAGACGAAAGTCTGTTGGGTAGGGGAGCGTTCTGTAAGCGGATGAAGGTGAATCGAGAGGTTTGCTGGACGTATCAGAAGTGCGAATGCTGACATAAGTAACGATAAAAACGGGTGAAAAAAACCCGTTCGCCGGAAGACCAAGGGTTCCTGTCCAACGTTAATCGGGGCAGGGTGAGTCGGCCCCTAAGGCGAGGCTGAAAAAGCGTAGTCGATGGGAAACGGGTTAATATTCCCGTACTTGGATAAACTGCGATGTGGGGACGGAGCAGGTTAGGTTATCGCACTGTTGGATATGTGCGTTTAAGTTTGTAGGTGGGAAGTTTAGGCAAATCCGGACTTCTATTAAACACTGAGAGATGATGACGAGGCTCTACGGAGCTGAAGTAACCGATACCACACTTCCAGGAAAAAGCCACTAAGCTTCAGGTTTATCTAAACCGTACTGAAAAACCGACACAGGTGGTCAGGTAGAGAATACTCAGGCGCTTGAGAGAACTCGGGTGAAGGAACTAGGCAAAAATAGCACCGTAACTTCGGGAGAAGGTGCGCCGGCGTAGATTGTAGTCCCTTGCGGGACGAAGGTTGAACCGGTCGAAGATACCAGCTGGCTGCAACTGTTTATTAAAAAAACACAGCACTCTGCAAACACGAAAGTGGACGTATAGGGTGTGATGCCTGCCCGGTGCTGGAAGGTTAATTGATGGTGTAATCGAAAGAGAAGCTCCTGATCGAAGCCCCAGTAAACGGCGGCCGTAACTATAACGGTCCTAAGGTAGCGAAATTCCTTGTCGGGTAAGTTCCGACCTGCACGAATGGCATAATGATGGCCAGGCTGTCTCCACCCGAGACTCAGTGAAATTGAAATCGCCGTGAAGATGCGGTGTACCCGCGGCTAGACGGAAAGACCCCGTGAACCTTTACTATAGCTTGACACTGAACATTGAATTTTTGATGTGTAGGATAGGTGGGAGACTATGAAGCATGATACGCCAGTATTGTTGGAGTCGTCCTTGAAATACCACCCTTTAACGTTTGATGTTCTAACGAAGATTACGAAACGTGGTCTCGGACAGTGTCTGGTGGGTAGTTTGACTGGGGCGGTCTCCTCCCAAAGAGTAACGGAGGAGCACGAAGGTTTGCTAATGACGGTCGGACATCGTCAGGTTAGTGCAATGGTATAAGCAAGCTTTAACTGCGAGACAGACAAGTCGAGCAGGTACGAAAAGTAGGTCATAGTGATCCGGTGGTTCTGAATGGAAGGGCCATCGCTCAACGGATAAAAGGTACTCCGGGGATAACAGGCTGATACCGCCCAAGAGTTCATATCGACGGCGGTGTTTGGCACCTCGATGTCGGCTCATCACATCCTGGGGCTGAAGTAGGTCCCAAGGGTATGGCTGTTCGCCATTTAAAGTGGTACGCGAGCTGGGTTTAGAACGTCGTGAGACAGTTCGGTCCCTATCTGCCGTGGGCGTTGGAGAATTGATTGGGGCTGCTCCTAGTACGAGAGGACCGGAGTGGACGCACCACTGGTGTTCCGGGTTGTGTCGCCAGACGCATTGCCGGGTAGCTAAGTGCGGAAGAGATAAGTGCTGAAAGCATCTAAGCACGAAACTTGCCAAGAGATGAGTTCTCCCAGATTTAAAATCTGTAAGGGTTGTTTAAGACTAAGACGTAGATAGGCATGGTGTGTAAGCGGTGCGAGCCGTTGAGCTAACATGTACTAATTGCCCGAGAGGCTTAACTATACAACGCTCAAGGGTTTTGGGTGTTGAGAAGACGAAACAAACTCAGAGAAGAAAGAGAAAAAGAAAGTTTTGAAGGTTATCAGCTTGTTTGGTTGTGAGCGCTAGAGATAGCGGAGCAGAGAGAAATAGAAAAGTTATTAAAGGAATAATCCTGGCGGCGATAGAGCGGTGGTCCCACCTGACCCCATACCGAACTCAGAAGTGAAACGCCGATGCGCCGATGGTAGTGTGGGGGCTTCCCCATGTGAGAGTAGGACACCGCCAGGTACTGAATGTAGAACCCCGAGCTGAATGGCTTGGGGTTTTTGTTTATGGAGTTTTCAATATTTTAGCAAAGCGTTGATTCTATGATACAATCATCGCTGTAATTTTTATAAAACAAGAGAAAATATGACCGCACTTAATGTATTAATTTATCCAGATGATCACCTAAAGATTGTTTGTGAGCCAGTTGTCGAAGTCAATGATGACATTCGTAAAATTGTAGATGATATGTTTGATACGATGTACCAAGAAGAAGGCATTGGTCTTGCTGCACCACAAGTAGATATTTTGCAGCGTATTATTACGATTGATATTGAAGGCGACAAACAAAATCAATTAGTGTTGATCAATCCAGAAATTTTGGCTTCTGAAGGTGAAACAGGCATTGAAGAAGGTTGTTTATCTATTCCTGGATTCCGTGCTTTAGTGCCTCGTAAAGAAAAAGTCACGGTAAAAGCGTTAGATCGTCATGGAAAAGAATTTACGCTTGATGCAGATGGTTTATTAGCAATCTGTATTCAACATGAGATCGATCATTTGAACGGTATTTTATTTGTGGATTATCTTTCACCGTTGAAACGTCAACGTATCAAAGAAAAATTAGTGAAATATAAAAAAACAAATTGCAAAACAATAATCAAAAGTGCGGTATAAAATGACCGCACTTTTCCTATCAACACCATAACGTAGAACATTATGAAACCATTGAATATCATCTTTGCCGGTACACCGGACTTCGCAGCACAACATCTTGCTGCACTCTTAAATTCACATCACAATATTATTGCTGTTTATACGCAGCCAGATAAACCGGCTGGCCGTGGTAAAAAATTGCAGGCGAGTCCTGTAAAGCAATTAGCAGAACAGCATCAAATTCCTGTTTATCAACCAAAATCCTTGCGTAAAGAAGAAGCACAAGCAGAGCTTAAAGCGTTAAATGCTGATGTGATGGTTGTTGTCGCTTATGGTTTGATTTTACCTCAAGCAGTGTTAGATATGCCTCGTTTAGGTTGTTTAAATGTGCATGGCTCTCTCTTACCACGTTGGCGTGGCGCTGCACCTATTCAGCGGTCTATTTGGGCTGGTGATCAACAAACAGGTGTGACAATTATGCAAATGGATGCAGATTTAGATACTGGCGATATGTTACATAAAGTGTATTGCGATATTGATGCTCAAGAAACCTCGGCCTCGCTTTATCATAAATTAGCTGAAATTGCGCCAGCTGCATTGATTGATGTTTTGGATCATTTGGAAGAAGGGAAATTCATTGCAGAAAAACAAGATGATAGCCAAAGTAACTATGCAGAAAAACTTTCCAAAGAAGAGGCTAAATTAGATTGGTCTCTATCGGCAGCCCAGCTTGAACGCAATATTCGTGCGTTTAATCCTTGGCCGATTAGTTTCCTACAATTAACCGATGAACAAGGTAATGAACAAACCCTTAAAAAGTTTATGCTGCTGCAGTGTTGCCACATGTAGATAAACCCGCTGGGACGATTTTTAAGTGTCGATAAAAAAAGGTATCCAAATTGCCACGAAAGAAGGTGTTTTAAATTTATTGCAACTTCAGCCTGCAGGCAAGAAACCCTATGTCGGTGCAAGACTTCCTCAATGGTCGAGCAGATTGGTTCCAGGTTGGTAAGGTTCTAAACTAATGGTATTTCAACGAAAAAAACGGAAAAAAATCGACCGCACTTTCCGGTACGCGCTATTGCTGCTCAAGTGATTTTACAGGTTTTTAGATCAAGGTAAGTCCTTTATCAACGTTGCTTCCTGACGTGCAATCGCAGGTAAAACCACAGGATTTACCTTTATTGCAGGAAATCACCTTTGGTATTTGTCGCGTATTGCCTCGTTTAGAAAAATATTATAAAAAAACTATTAGATAAAGCCATTGAAGGGTAAAACCCGCATCGTGCACTGCTTGCTATTGGTGGGATTGTACCAATTACTTTATATGCGCGTACCCGCTCATGCGGCTGTGGATGAAGTGGTGAACGCCACAAAAATCATTAAAATCGGATAGTTTCCGTGGTTTGGTTAACGGTGTACTGCGTCGCTTCTTACGGGAACAAGAAGATATTCTTGCTGTAGTAGATAAACATTGGCAAACGCTTCATCCTGAATGGTTTGTGAATAAACTCAAAAAAGCTTATCCGAATTGGCGTGAAATTATTGAGGCGAATAACCAAAAAGCCACCAATGTGGTTGCGAGTTAACCAACAACAAAAATAATACGAAAAACTTACCGCACTTTTGTTGGAAGAGCAAGAGATAGTCGCATTTGAATGTGATAATCCACATGCTTTGCGTTTAGCTCAACCGCTTTCTGTCACAAAGTTACCAAATTTTGAACAAGGCGCGGTGATAGTTCAGGATCTTAACGCACAATGGTCAGCCTTATTGCTTGCGCCACAAAATAATGAATTAATTTTAGATGCTTGTGCGGCCCCAGGTGGGAAGACTACACATATTTTAGAGATGGCACCGCAAGCGAAAGTGATTGCGCTTGATGTCGAGGCTCATCGCTTAAAAACGCGTCGAAGAAAAATCTTGCCCGTTTGAATCAACAGGCGACTGTTGTTTGTGGTGATGCGACCGAGCCTGAAAAGTGGCTTTCAGAAATAGGTTTAAGTGGAGCATCCTTTGATCGTATTTTATTAGATGCACCTTGCTCGGCAACAGGGGTGATTCGTCGTCATCCGGATATTAAATGGCTGCGTCAAGAAACGGATATTGCTCAATTGGTTGCCTTGCAAGGGACAAATTCTCAAAAGCGCTTTGGGCAAAATTGAAACCTAATGGTATTTTGCTTTATGTGACTTGCTCGGTGCTTCCCGATGAGAACAGTCAGCAAATGCAGCATTTTTTAGCTGAAACACCCGATGCAGAATTAATGCCATTGCCGTTTGAACAAACGGAAAATACGATTGGAATCCAATTCTTACCACAAGAGAATGGCGGGGATGGGTTCTATTATGCAAAATTGAGAAAACGGTCAGCTTAAATGAATTTGCCTTTAATTGATGTCGTCATTCCTTGCTATAACGCGGAACAAACGCTTGTTCGTGCAGTGGAGTCAGTGTTGCAGCAAAATAATCTTGGCAACCTCTGGCTGATTGATGATGCCTCGGCAGATAATACATTTGCATTAGCCTTACAGCTTGCAGCGCAATATCCTGACAGAATTTCTGTCGAGCAAATGCCGAAAAAAATAGTGGTGTCGCGATGGCTCGAAATTTGGGGTGCGATGCTCTCTGCTAAAAAGTGCGGTCGATTTTGTTGCGTTTTTTTAGATGCGGATGATGCATACGAACCTGGGAGCATTGGAAGTAGCTGCGGCAACATTTTATTTTCAGCCAGATACTTCGGTCGTGAGATTAGCATTAAAAGCCGATAAATTTAGCCCAAACGTTATGCAGAACATCCCTAATTTTTGATCAGGCATGGCAATATATGCGCATGACCTGCGGGGAAATATCGTTTTTCAATAAAGCTTTTTTTCTTAGCGTGTGGCGGATTTCCAGCACATCAATTATTCCGAGAGCTCGGCGGTGAAGATGGCGCTTTAGGCATTGCAACCACTAAAACAGCAAAAAGTAGCGACATTATTTGAAGATGTAGGCGTGTTGCATTTTTGTCGTGAAGGGTATGCATGCAGAACGTTTGCTCGATGGTCTGTTATTTGGTAAACAAGATCCTTCGATTACTACAGAAAAAATGGCTGAAGCAGAACAAGTAACAGCGACCATTTGTCGCCGTATTGAGGCATTAAAGTACGGTCTAAATTCAGCTGAAATTGGCATCCGACCTTTGGTTGTGGAGAGAACAGAATGAAAATAATCATCTTAGGTGCAGGGGCAAGTAGGCACAACACTTGCGGCAAATTTAGTGAGTGAAGATAACGATATCACACTAGTCGATAATGAATCTCAACATTTGCAGAATTTGCAAGATAAGCATGATTTACGTGTGGTTAAAGGTTCGCCTTCTTCACCCAAGATTTTACGAGATGCTGGGGCAGCAGATGCGGACTTGATGGTTGCCGTAACGGCTTCTGATGAAACTAATATGATTGCTTGCCAGTTGGGATATACACTTTTCAACACACCAACCCGTATTGCACGTATTCGTAATGCGGAATATTTGCGCGAGAAAGATAAATTATTTAATGATGAAAATGTGCCAATCGATCATCTGATTTCGCCAGAGAATTTAGTTACAGATGAGATTACACGCTTAATTGCTTATCCAGGTGCGCTACAAGTGGCGCATTTTGCCAATAATCGAATTAGCATTGTGATTGTAAAAGCGTATTACGGCGGTCCGTTAGTGGGTTATGCGTTATCTGCTTTTAAAGAGCATATGCCACATATTGATTGCCGTATCATTTCAATTTTACGTAATGATAAATTAATTCGCCCGCAAGGTTCGACCATTATTGAGGCGGGAGACGAAATTACCTTCATTTGTGCGACAGAGCACATTAAAGCGGTGATGAGTGAGTTGCAACGCCTTGAGAAAACCTACAAGCGTATCATGATTGTGGGCAGCGGGAATATTGCCTCTGGTGTTGCAAAACAGTTAGAAGATAAGTATCAAGTGAAACTCATTGAGCGAGACGCTGAAAAAGCAAAAGTCTTGGCTGAGAAACTCTCTAAAACCCTTGTTTTCCATGGTGATGCTTCTGACCAAAATTTACTTTTTGAAGAGCATATTGAGAACGTCGATGTCTTTTTATCATTAAGTGCGGATGATGAAGCCAATATTATGTCGGCGTTACTGGCAAAACGTCTTGGGGCTAAAAAAGCCATGGTACTGATTCAGCGCATGGCATATATCAATTTGATTCAAGGTGGAACCATTGATATTGCGGTTTCACCACAACAAGCGACAATCTCCGCTTTATTAGGACATGTGCGTAAAGGGGATATCAAAAAAACGTGGCATCTTTGCGTCATGGTACTGCAGAAGCCATTGAACTTGTGGTACATGGCGATTCGACAACATCCAATGTGGTTGGAAGACAGATTGGCGATATTAAAACTTCCCAGTTGGTGCAATGATTGCGGCAATTTTACGTAAAAAAATGAGGTTATCATTGCTCGTCGTCAGGTTGACCATTGAAGAAGGTGATAGTGTCATTGTTTATATTAATGACAAGAAATCTGTGTCAGAAATAGAAAAAAATTATTCCAACCAAGTGCATTTTTTTATTTAAATAACAGTTTACTTTTTTTAATCTGAAAAAAATCTATAATACGCACTCTTTTAATTTTTTTAAACCAACACAAAAAGGAAATTTTTATGAGCTTTCTTAAAGAATTCCGCGAATTCGCAGTACGCGGCAACGTAGTAGACATGGCAGTCGGTGTGATCATCGGTGGTGCTTTTGGTAAAAATCGTAAGTTCACTTGTCGGTGACGTAGTAATGCCTGTATTAGGTATCTTTAACTGGTGGCGTAGATTTCAAAGATTTGAAAAATCACGTTAGCTCAAGCTGTAGGTGACACTCCAGCAGTAACTTTAAACTACGGTGCATTTATTCAAAACGTCTTTGATTTCATCATCATTGCATTCGCAATCTTCATGATGATCAAAGGTATCAACAAAGTGAAAAAAACCAGTAGAAGAAGTAAAAGGTCCTTCACAAGAAGAATTACTTGCTGAAATTCGCGATTTATTAAAAAAATAATAAGAATTTAATGTGAAATAAAAAAAGGTTGGTATTTTTACCAACCTTTTTCTTTTATCTGAAAATTTAAGCTTTTGAGTAATAATGCAACAGCCTCGCAAGCAATGCCTTCACTTCGACCCTGTAAAGCCAAGTTTTTTTCTGTTGTGGTTGCTTTAACATTGACTTGCTCAATATCGCACTGTAAATCTTCCGCAATCTTCGCTCGCATTGCATCGATATGAGGACGCATTTTAGGGGCTTGTGCAATAATAGTTACATCCACATTACCCACCTTATAACCTTTCTCTTGCACCTGGCGGAATGCTTCTCGTAATAAAAACACGGCTATCTGCATTTTTATATTGCATATCGGTATCAGGGAAGAGTTTACCAATATCCCCTAATGCTGCCGCACCTAATAAGGCATCCGTTAAGGCATGTAAGGCGACATCACCATCAGAATGGGCAATAAACCCAGTATGGTAAGGCACTTCAACGCCACCAATAATTAAAGGGCGATCTTCACCAAAGGCATGAACATCAAACCCATGTCCAATTCGTATCATAGAGTTTTCCTTGTTAAATAAAATTCGGCTAAAGCTAAATCTTCTGGACGTGTCACTTTAATATTATCACTCCTTCCTGCGACTAAGTGCGGTCGAAATCCGGCAAGTTCCATCGCAGAGGCTTCATCTGTAATATTAGCACCTTGAGATAGCCCCTGTTCAAGTGCATTTCTTAATAGATCGCAACGGAAAAATTGAGGTGTTTGTGCAAGCCAAAGTTCAGCGCGATCTTCTGTTTTAATAATATCTTGTTGTTTATTCGCGCGTTTAATCGTATCGACCGCTGGAATGGCCAAAATAGCACCGTGTTCATCATCTATTTGGAGCAATTTATCTAAATCTTGATGTGTTAAACAAGGTCTGGCTGCATCATGCACCAATGCCCAAGCATGGTCATTTTTTATCGCGTTTAGCCCATTGAGAACTGACTCGGCTCGTGTTTCACCCCCTTCAACGAGGGTGATGTTTTGATGAGGAAATAAAGTCATTTCAGAAAGATAGGGATCATTTTTTCCTACTGCAAGAATAACGCGATTGATTGCAGGGTGGGATAGAATCACAGAGAGTGTATGTTCCAGAATCGTCTTGTCTAGGATTTTCAGATATTGCTTCGGTTTGTTTGCTTGCATACGGCTTCCAACACCCGCAGCAGGAATGACGGCAATAATTTCGCGACTCATTATTTATGCTCTTTGACGATGTGATAGAACACTTCGTTTGGTTTGACCATATCATGGCTCATGCGTGCACGCTCTTCAATCGATTCAAAAGCCTTTTGTTAATCCTTGAATTTCGGCGGAAATCATTTGATTTCTTTGTGAGAGCTTTTCATTTTCAGCTTTATTCTCTTTGATTTGAGCCACGACATCTTTGTAGTCAAAAATAGCCGTTTCTTTACCAAACCAGAGATCGTACTGAAATAGCACGAGAACACCCACTAAAAATTCCAATGAAAAAGACGCATAAATTACCTATTATTTCTGAAAAACTTGGGATAGTTTACCGTGAAATACAGCGAAATGCGATGAAAAAAAGTGCGGTTAAAAAAATAAGATGATTTTTTTGAAGTGATCTTATTTGGCTTATCAGGTAACTTAAAAACTTAAAAATGTGATCTCTCTCACAAATCAGTTATAAAGTTTGATAAACCCATAGTCACTGCCCGAATAGGCTTGTTATACTTTTGCTTGTCATTATGACTTTTTAACAGAAGGAACAATCAATGAAAAACAACATTAAAACTTACCGCTATTGCAGCGATGTCAGCATTTATTTTAACTGGTTGTGCGACTCAAAAATAAGAGTGCAGAAGCGGATGCGCAGCTTCAACAACAAGCGGTATTAGGTCTTAACTGGATTCAACAATCAGGTGAATACCAAGCCCTTTCTTACCAAGCATACAATGCGGCAAAAGTGGCATTTGATCACGCTAAAGTGAAAAAAGGTAAGAAAAAAGCTGTTGTGGTGGACTTAGATGAAACCATGTTAGATAACAGCCCTTATGCAGGTTGGCAAGTTCAAAACAATAAACCATTTGATGGCAAAGACTGGACTCGTTGGGTAGAAGCTCGTCAATCAGGTGTGGTACCAGGTGCAGTAGAATTCAATAACTATGTAAATACCCATGGCGGTAAAATGTTCTATGTTTCTAATCGTAAAGACAGCAATGAAAAAGCGGGCACCATTGACGACATGAAACGTTTAGGTTTTAATGGTGTTGAAGATTCAGCGTTTTACTTGAAAAAAGATAAATCACCAAAAGCAGCACGTTTTGAAGAAATTGAAAAACAAGGTTATGAAATCGTCGTTTATGTGGGTGATAACCTAGATGACTTCGGTGATGCGATCTACGGTAAACAAAATGCAGAACGTCGTGATTTCGTTGTACAAAACAAAGCGAAATTTGGTAAAACATTCATCGTTTTACCTAACCCGAACTACGGCGGTTTTGAAGGTGGTTTAGCAAAAGATTACTTCAAAGGTGATTCAAGCAGCAAAGTGAAAGCACGTTTAGATGCGATTAAAGCTTGGGATGGTAAATAATCTCCTATTTTAAATAAAGCAACACCCGCAGAGATGCGGGTGTTTTTGATTTATACGGAAAAAGTGCGGTCTATTTTCGCATCATTTTTTCTTTATGAGATGCGAAGTCCGCACCTTTCGCCAGCATGCGAAGTTGTAAGATAACGCGCTCTTTTAGTAAATCTTGTTCGGCCTTCGTCATGTCTAAGGCGTTGGAACCTGCCGTGAATACGATGGTTACCATTCCCTCAGCCTGAACATAAGACACATATTGCGAGTAGTGATTCTTCTTTGCAATGTATTCAGCTAATTCATCGACAAAGTGTTTGATTTCACGAGCGGCTGCGGTACGGAAAGCTTGAGAAGTGCCCGAACTTTCACGTAAGAGCAAACGGAACACGTTGGTGCTGTGAGTGATAAATTCAAAAAAGGTTTCCACGGATACGCGGATCACACTGCCACCTGCATCAATACGTTTACGCGCTTGGCGCATTAATTGACGGAGGGTTAAACCTGCTTCATCTACCATTTCTAATCCGAGCTCATCCATATCGCTAAAGTGGCGATAGAAAGAAGTTGGTGCAATGCCCGCTTCACGGGCAACTTCACGTAAGCTTAAATTAGAAAAGCTTTTTTCTGCACTCAACTGATTGAATGCGGCGTCAATTAAGGCTCGACGGGTTTTTTCTTTTTGAATTGCTCGAACACCAGCCATTTGGTTTTCCTCAGCTTATGATAAATTATTTTTTATTCGTTAAAATCGATTTAACTTGTTCACTGACCGCACTTGCAACGCGTTCATAGCGATTACGTAATGGTGAACCTGGGCGGTAAACGAGAGCAATAGTACGAGACGGTTCTGGCGAATGGCAAGGAATATATTTTACACCTACACGTGTGCCTTCATTTAATACAGCAAGTTCTGGCATGAAGGTGATGCCTGCATTAGCTGCTACCATATTACGCAACGTTTCAAGGCTAGTGGCTTGGAAGTGAGAGTCTTCTTTGGCACCTGCTGTAAAACAATAATCGAGTGCTTGATTACGTAAACAATGCCCGTCATCTAGCATGAGCATTTCTTGCCCTTTTAAGGTATTCATGGCAATTTTACTTTCTGAAGCCCAAGGATGTTGGTCGGATACAGCGAGTAACATTTTTTTTCATCAAAAAAATAGGCACTTCGATAAACGCTTCAGTTTCGGGTACGCGAGCGACAATCGCACAATCTAGGCGGCCCGTTTCTAATTGTTCTAATAATTGATGGGTTTGAGCTTCGTAAAGAAATACTTCAAGATCAGGGAAAGTTTCTTTCAATGTTGGTACAATATAAGGAAGTAGGTAAGGTACCAACGGTTGGGATTAATCCAATGTGTAATGGACCTGTCATTTCTTTACCTTGATTGCTAGCCATTTCTTTGAGTAATTTTACTTCGCGTAATACAGTGCGAGCTTGATCGACAAGTAACATACCTGATTGCGTGAAGAGTACTTTACGGCTCGTACGTTCAAGTAAAATAATGCCTAATTCATCTTCTAGTTTGCGAATTTGGCCACTTAAAGTGGGTTGGCTAACATTGCAAGAATCCGCCGCACGACGGAAATGTTTAAACTCGGAAAGAGCTACTAAGTATTCTAAATCACGAATATTCATGGGGTTCTCACTTTATAGAATATGTCAATTAAAAGGATAGAATTAATTGATTATGACTATATCACAAAACTTTCTATAATGCCTATCAAGTTTTTAAGGCAAATTCATTTAACTCACAGAGGAGACACATTATGTCTAATATGGAAGGAAAAAAAGTTCCACAAGTTACATTCCGCACTCGCCAAGGCGATCAATGGGTTGATGTGACCACATCTGAATTATTTGATAACAAAACAGTTGTTGTTTTCTCATTACCGGGTGCGTTCACGCCAACTTGTTCATCTTCTCACTTACCACGTTATAACGAGCTTGCACCAGTTTTCAAAAAACATGGTGTAGATGATATTTTAGTTGTGTCTGTAAACGATACTTTCGTTATGAATGCTTGGAAAGACGCAGAAGAAGCACACAATGTAAAATTCATTCCAGATGGTAACGGTACCTTTACTGAAGGTATGGGCATGTTAGTTGGAAAAGATGATTTAGGTTTTGGTAAACGTTCTTGGCGTTATTCTATGCTCGTGAAAAATGGCGTAGTGGAAAAAATGTTTATTGAACCAAATGAGCCAGGCGATCCGTTTAAAGTATCTGATGCCGATACCATGTTGAAATACATTGCACCAGATTTCCAAGTGCAAGAATCAATCGCTATCTTCACAAAACCAGGCTGCCCATATTGCGCGAAAGCAAAACAACTTTTACGTGATAAAGGTTTAAGCTTTGAAGAAATCGTATTAGGTCAAGATGCAACTATCGTGAGTGTACGTGCGGTTTCTGGTCGTGCAACTGTGCCACAAGTATTCATTGGTGGTAAACACATCGGCGGTAGCGACGATTTAGAAAAAATACTTTGCATAATTGATTGCAGGTAGGAATTTTTTATATTTTTGATTATTAGGAACATAAGTTAAAAGGGAGCGAAAGCTCCCTTTTTGTTGTTTGTGATTTTGTTTTTTTATCTTCTTAAGCATTAAAGCCAATGTAGCAAACCGAAACTAAAACAATGTAAAAATGACCGCACTTAGTAGCAATAATTTTACGGCAAGTTTAGGTTTGTACTGATGCAATTTATAAAGTAAACGCGCAATTAAAACCAAAACAAAGGGATACACCCAAAAGATAATCGAGAAAAGATCGATCTGAAAGTCGCTTAATGTTGGGTTTTTCGCAAAAAGCAGTGGAAAGCAGAGAGACCATATACTACAGTAAAATGGGTAAACAAAATGCCGCGATTCCCCAAGCGAAGCCGCTAAATCCTGTCGGCATAGTTTGTTTTTTTCATAATGAACCTTATATGATTGACGAAAAATAAAAAGGAATATAACAAATGCCGTCTTTATTTGATAGTGAAACCGATGTGCCAGAAGAGAGAAAAGTATTGAAACGCACATTGGGCGCACAAAAAATCACGTTTATTTTAACCGCACTTTGCGCGGTGATTTATCTCTTGCAGAATGTAGGGTTTGAAGAACCAATTGTGGATTTATTCCATTATCCAGCTTATTCTTGGAAGATCAGGAAATATGGCGTTATTTCACCCATGCTATTATTCATTTGTCGGTACCCCATATTTTATTTAATCTTTCGTGGTTCTGGTTATTTGGTGGTGCGATTGAACGCCGATTTGGTTCTTTCCATTTTTTATTATTGGTCTTAGTGTCTGCCGTAGTGAGTGGCGCTGTACAGAATTACTTTACCGGTCCCTGCCTTTTTCGGATTATCTGGTGTGGTGTATGCGGTGTTAGGTTATGTGTTGGTGGTGGACAAATTGCACCCGCATAGTTTTGACTTACCGGAAGGCTTTTTTACACGATGTTGCTGGTAGGGCTTGTATTTGGCTTTATTAGTCCGCTTTTTGGTATTAATATAGGCAACGCTGCCCACATTTCAGGCTTTATCTTAGGATTGGTTTGGGGATTTCTGCAGAGTAAAATTAATATTAAAAAGTTTAGCTAATTCAAATTTATAGGCATTTATATGAAACAATCATTACGCCATCAGAAAATTATTGAGCTTGTAAAGCTAAAAGGGTATGCCAGTACAGAAGAGCTGGTTATCGAACTGGAAGTCAGCCCACAGACCATTAGACGCGATCTGAATATCCTTGCGGAACAAGATTTAATTCGTCGTCATCATGGTGGCGCGGCACCTTCTTCTACCGCAGAAAATTCTGATTATATTGAACGTAAACAATTTTTCCCTTCCCAAAAAAGCGCCATTGCTCGTGAAGTGGCAAAACGTATTCCAAACGGTGCATCCTTATTTATTGATATTGGTACCACGCCTGAAGCTGTAGCAAGTGCTTTATTAAACCATGAACGGTTACGTATTGTGACGAATAATATCAATGCCGCTCATTTATTACGCCAAAATGAAACCTTTGATATTACGATGGCGGGCGGTTCCTTACGTAAGGATGGGGGCATTATTGGTGAGGCAACGGTTAATTTTATTTCGCAATTCCGTTTAGATTTTTGGGATTCTCGGATTAGTGCGATTGACCTTGATGGCTCATTATTGACTATGATTATCACGAAGTCCAAGTGAAGCGAGCTATTATAGAAAGCTCGCGTCAAACTTTATTAGCGACCGATCATTCGAAATTCTCTCGACAAGCGATTGTGCGGTTGGGTGAGCTTAAAGATGTGGATTATCTTTTCACTGATGATGTGCCAAAACAAATTGCGGATTATTTAGAAAAATAGCAACACAAAGTTAGTGATTTGCAAATGATAGAATAGGAAGTGCACCAAAAATTGACCGCACTTTTTTTGTAGGCATCCATGCTTAGCCACTGCTGTTTCGACCAATTCAAAATTAACCCCATTCATGCCAACATCCTTATTAATATGAGATAAGGCTAATTTTGCTGCATATTAAATTTTAGGGATAAAAATGGACGACAAATCATTCGACTGCCAATTCTTTATTTAGGACTACGGGGAAGGTTTGTTTGAAGAGTCAAGAAAGACAAGATCTTGATAGATCAAGTGGAGTACATCGAGATCCCTCTCTAAATGTAATTCATTTATACTGCTGTTTTTAAAAAGGGAATATTAAAATTACAAATCTGTGATCGAGATCACAATTTAAATGCAAAAGAAAGCTGCTTATTTTTGTTTAGAAAATAAGCGGCTATTTTACTGATTTTTTTATCGATTTAAATTCACTGCGCCTTCATAACTAAGTTGTCGCCAAGCCTCGTAAATCGTCACGGCTACTGAGTTGGATAAGTTCATGCTACGGCTATTTGCTGTCATTGGGATACGGATTTTTTTGCTCCATTGGCATACTATCTAAAAATAGACATGGGAATACCGCGTGTTTCGGTACCAAACATCAGGTAATCCCCTAATTCAAATTGCACTTCACATGTGCTGTACTGCCTTTTGTTGTAAGTGCAAAAAAGACGTTTTCGGTTTTTCACTTTCTAAAAAGGCTTCAAAGGTTTTATGTTTTTTTGATTTCGGCAAATTCATGATAATCCAAACCTGAGCGACGTAATTTTTTTATCATCCCATGTAAAGCCAAGTGGCTCGATTAAATGAAGGCGAAAGCCAGTGTTGGCACAAAGACGAATAATATTTCCTGTATTTTGTGGAATTTCAGGTTCGTATAACACAATATCTAACATAATGATTTCCTAATCTTTTTGATACAGGCGGTAACTCACCATACCTGTGGTTTTTTCTTTTAGTAATTGCCAATTGTCAGGCACACTAAGTGGTTTATCTTTTTCTGTTTCAACATAAATCAACGCATGGGGTAACAGCCAATTCTTTTCCTCCAAGAGAGCAATTGCTTGTTCTGCTAAGCCAAAATGAAAAGGCGGATCTAAAAATACCACATCAAAGTGCGGTTGATTTTGCACTTGTTTTAAAAAAATTCTAAGCTATTTTTGATTGATTACCTGAGCTTGTTCGCTCGTTGTTTTTAGTGTTTGCAAATTTTTCTTTAATTGATTTGCCACATTTTTATCTAACTCTAAAAACGTCACCTGTTTCGCTTGGCGAGAAAGGGCTTCAAAACCAAGTGATCCACTGCCCGCAAAGCAATCAAGACAATGGCTATCCACAATGTAAGGCATCAACCAGTTGAATAAGGTTTCTTTTTACGCGATCGCCTGTTGGACGCAAACCTTCCGCATTTAAAAACCGGTAATTTTTCGCCCTCGCCAAAGACCTGCGATGATTCGAACTTCGCCTTTGGCATTTTGAACTTGCATTTTTTTCATAAAGAAACAGATTTTTAGTGAAAATTGTGCTTAGTTTAGACGATTTTTTGCTAGAATAGGCAGTATTTTTTAAAGATTTGTGTTTAAGAGAAGAATTTATGTCAGAAGAAAAAGAAAAAAAGGTGGATTTTGTACTCCCTTTTGGTCGCAATAAAAAGCAAGAAGAACAAAAATTGAGCCAATTATTGAAGAGCCATCTGTCGAACCTGCCGATGTTTCACCTGAGGAAGAAATTGTTCACGCTGAAGAGAACGTTCAATTAGAACAAGTTGAACAGGAAGAATTACAGGAATTAGCTGAACAACTGCAAGAAGATAAAGCAGAAGAGGTCGTTGTTGAGCATCTTGAACCTATCGTAGAAGAAGTGATTTCACCTGAAAGTGCGGTCAATATTGAACCTGTTTTAGATACACCGGTGATTGAAACAATTGACGTAGAAAAAGGTGAAAACAGAAGAAATTTCAACCGCACTTCCTACAGCAGAGCCAGCAGAAAGCATTATTGAACCAGATAATGTCATTGAAGATCTTCCTGTGGTTGAAGCTGAGATTGAGCCTGAAATTGTTGACGATGTTAAAGACGAATTACGTTCAGATATCAATACCGAAACGCAAGAAAAAAACCAAGTGAAGGTGGCTTTTTTTCAGTCGTTTAGTCAAAGGCTTACTCAAAACCAAGCAAAATATTGGTGCGGGTTTCCGATCTTTCTTTTTAGGCAAAAAAATTGATGATGATTTGTTTGATGAGTTGGAAGAGCAACTTTTAATTGCCGATATTGGCGTGCCAACAACTAATAAAATCATTAAGAATTTAACGGAGCATGCAAGTCGTAAACAATTACAAGATGCGGAATTACTTTACCAACAACTTAAAGTTGAAATGGCGGAGATCTTAAAGCCTGTCGCGCAGCCGCTAGTTATTGATACCACTAAAAAACCGTATGTTATTTTAATGGTTGGCGTAAACGGTGTAGGTAAAACAACCACAATTGGTAAGTTAGCTCGTAAATTCCAAAATGAAGGTAAATCAGTCATGTTAGCAGCAGGGGATACTTTCCGTGCGGCAGCAGTAGAACAACTTCAAGTATGGGGTGAGCGTAACAATATTCCGGTGGTAGCACAAAGTACGGGTTCAGATTCTGCGTCGGTGATTTTTTTGATGCGATGCAATCTGCCGCAGCACGTAACATTGATATTTTTAATTGCGGATACGGCAGGACGTTTACAAAAATAAAAAAATAATCTCATGGATGAATTGAAGAAAATTGTTCGCGTCATGAGAAAATACGATGAAACCGCACCGCACGAAATTATGCTTACTCTTGATGCGGGCACAGGACAAAATGCGATTAGCCAAGCTAAACTCTTTGATGAAGCAGTTGGACTAACCGGTATCTCATTAACCAAGTTAGACGGTACAGCAAAAGGTGGGGTAATTTTCGCCATTGCGGATCAGTTTAATTTACCAATTCGTTATATTGGTGTAGGTGAAAAGATTGAAGATTTACGCGAATTTAATGCAGAAGAATTTATTGAAGCATTGTTTGTTCACGAAAATGAAGAATAAAAAGGAATAATAAAGTGATTCGATTTTCAAATGTCTCTAAAGCTTATCACGGTGCGACTCAGCCGGCCTTGCAGGGTTTGAATTTTCATCTTCCTGTCGGAAGTATGACTTATCTTGTTGGGCATTCAGGCGCGGGTAAAAGTACCTTGCTTAAATTAATCATGGGAATGGAAAAGGCGAATGCTGGTAATATTTGGTTTAATGGTCATGATATTACGCGTTTGTCTAAGTATGAAATCCCATTTTTACGTCGTCAAATCGGCATGGTTCACCAAGATTATCGTCTATTAACGGATCGTAGCGTGGTAGAAAATGTGGCGTTGCCATTGATTATTGCGGGAATGAACCCGAAAGAAGCGCATACACGCGCATTGGTTGCATTAGATCGTGTGGGCTTACGTAGTAAGGCGAATTATATGCCACCACAAATTTCAGGGTGGGGAGCAACAACGTGTGGATATCGCGCGTGCTATTGTGCATAAACCACAACTTTTATTAGCCGATGAGCCGACTGGTAACCTTGATGATGAACTTTCCTTAGGGATTTTTAATCTTTTTGAAGAGTTTAATCGTTTAGGCATGACAGTCTTGATTGCGACACACGATATCAATTTAATTCAAAAACCAAAACCATGTCTTGTACTTGAACAAGGCTATTTACGCTATTATGATAAAAATGACAAGACGTATTGATGCTTTCTTTTGGCGCGCAAACTGCCTATACTTTGCGTTCTGTTTGGGGGCGATTTGGTAAAACGTAAATTTGGTACATTGCTAACGATTTTAGTCATTGCCGTGTCTCTAACGATTCCAACGGTGAGCTATTTGTTATGGAAAAATTTACACTTAGCGACGACTCAATTTTATCCGGAAAGCGAACTCACAATCTATTTACACAAAAATTTAAGTGAAGAAGATGCCAACTTGGTGGTGGAAAAAATTCGTCAGCAAGAAGGTGTGGAATCTTTAAATTATGTATCTCGTCAAGAAAGCTTAAAAGAATTTAAGAGTTGGTCTGGTTTTGGTGAAGAATTAGAAATTTTAGATGATAATCCATTACCGGCAGTAGTGATGGTGAAGCCATCTAAAGACTTCAATGCATCTGAAAAACGAGCAGAATTACGTACCAATTTAAATAAAATTAAAGGTGTGCAAGAAGTTCGTTTAGATAACGATTGGATGGAAAAATTGACCGCACTTTCGTGGTTATTTGCGCATGTGGCAATTTTCTGCACGGTCTTGATGACTATTGCGGTATTCTTGGTCATCGGGAATAGTATTCGCTCTGATGTGTATAGTAGCCGAGCAAGCATTGATGTGATGAAACTATTAGGTGCGACAGATCAATTCATTCTTCGTCCTTATCTTTATACGGGCATGATTTATGCGGTGTTGGGCGGATTGATTGCAGCGCTGTTTAGCAGTCTTATTGTCGGGTACTTTACTTCCGCGGTGAAGTATGTGACGGATATCTTTGCGGTTACATTTGAGCTCAATGGATTAGGCGTTGGTGAGCTAATCTTCTTATTAGTCAGTTGCTTGATTATGGGTTATGTTGGTGCTTGGATTGCTGCAACAAGACATATTGCAATGTTAGATAACAAACTATAGATTTCATTTATATTAAAGTGCGGTCATTTTTTGTCGTGTTTTCATCTGAAAAACATTCGGAAAAATGACTACACTTTTTGTATGTGGAAATTAATTGAACAAAAAGCTTGCATAATTAGGTGTTTTTGTGTAATATCCACGGGCTTTCAGATATTGAAAGCCGTTTAATGTAATCATTTATTAAACGAGTATTACGATATGTAATACTAACAATGTTTCCGATTTGGAGACTATATAACAGGTAACTTACACCTCCTTTTCTATTTTGAAGTTAGAATTGTGATTGGTGTTAGTTTTTTATTAGCTAAATTTTATTGGAGCTCTGGTCTAATGCAGAACCAAAGAATCCGTATCCGCTTAAAAGCTTTCGATCACCGTTTGATCGATCAATCTACCGCGGAGATCGTAGAAACAGCTAAACGTACTGGGCACAAGTTCGTGGTCCAATCCCTTTACCAACTCGTAAAGAGCGTTTCACCGTGTTGATTTCTCCACACGTGAACAAAGACGCGCGTGATCAATACGAAATTCGTACACACAAACGTTTAGTAGATATCGTAGAGCCAACAGAAAAAACTGTTGATGCATTAATGCGTTTAGATTTGGCTGCCGGCGTGGACGTGCAGATCAGCCTAGGTTAATTAAGAGGTTATTACAATGATTGGTTTAGTCGGTCGTAAAGTTGGTATGACCCGTATCTTCAATGAAGACGGTGTTTCTGTACCAGTTACCGTTATCGAAATCGAAGCCAACCGCGTAACTCAAGTTAAAAACTCTTGAAAACGATGGCTATACTGCAGTTCAAGTTACTACTGGTTCTAAAAAAGCGAATCGTGTAACTAAACCTGAAGCAGGTCATTTCGTGAAAGCAGGTGTTGAAGCTGGTCGCGGTTTATGGGAATTTCGTACTGAAGGTGAAGAATTCACTTTTAGGTCAAGAAATCAATGTTGACATCTTTGCAGATGTTAAAAAAAGTAGATGTTACTGGTACTTCTAAAGGTAAAGGTTTCAAGGTGGTGTTAAACGTTGGAACTTCCGTACTCAAGATGCTACACACGGTAACTCTTTATCACATCGTGTACTTGGTTCTATTGGTCAAAACCAAACTCCAGGTCGTGTGTTTAAAGGTAAAAAAATGGCAGGACATTTAGGTGCTGAGCGTGTAACCGTTCAATCACTTGAAGTTGTTCGTGTAGATGCTGAGCGTAAATTGCTATTAGTAAAAAGGTTCTGTACCTGGTGCTATCAATGGCGATGTTATCGTTAAGCCAGCAGTTAAAGCATAAGTCTAGGAGATAGAGATGGAATTACAAGTTGTAGGTGCAAACGCACTAACTGTTTCTGAAAACTACCTTCGGACGTGAGTTTAACGAAGCTTTGATTCACCAGTTGTTGTTGCTTATGCAGCAGGTGCTCGTCAAGGTACTCGTGCGCAAAAAAACTCGTGCTGAAGTGTCTGGTTCAGGTAAAAAAACCTTGGCGTCAAAAAAGGTACAGGTCGTGCTCGTTCTGGTGATATCAAATCACCAATCTGGCGTTCTGGTGGTACAACCTTCGCGGCTAAAACCACAAGATCACAGCCAAAAAAAGTGAACAAGAAAATGTACTCGCGGTGCTATCAAAAAGCATTCTTTCTGAATTAGTTCGTCAAGACCGTTTGGTTGTTGTTGAAAAATTGAATTAGATGCACCAAAAAACTAAAGTTTTAGTACAAAAAAATTAAAAAGATTTAGCAGTTGAAGATGCATTAATTATCACAGCAAGTTTAGATGAAAATCTATTCTTAGCGGCACGTAACTTATATAAAGTTGATGTACGTGATGTTCAAGGTATCGATCCAGTTAGCTTAATCGCTTTCGATAAAGTGATTGTTACTGTTGACGCTGTGAAACAAATTGAGGAGATCCTAGCATGAGTCAAGAACGTTTGCTAAGCGTGCTACGTGCACCGCACATCTCTGAAAAAAAGCAACTAACAATGCTGAAAAAAATCTAACACTGTTGTACTTAAAGTTGCTTTAGATGCGAACAAAGCTGAAAATTGCTGCTGCTGTTGCTCAATTATTTGAAGTAAAAAGTTGACTCAGTTCGTACTGTGGTTGTTAAAGGTAAAACTAAACGCCGTGGTAACAAAATGGGTCGTCGCAGCGACTGGAAAAAAAGCTTATGTAACTTTTAGCCGAAGTACCAAAAACTTGGACTTCGTGGACAGTGCAGAGTAATCGGAGGAAATTAGAGAATGGCTATCGTTAAATGTAAGCCGACCTCCGCTGGTCGTCGTCACGTTGTTAAAATCGTGAACCCTGAATTATACAAGGGTAAACCTTACGCGCCTCTTCTAGATACCAAATCTAAAAACTGGTGGTCGTAACAATTATGGTCGTATTACCACTCGCCACATCGGTGGTGGTCATAAACAACATTACCGTTTAATCGATTTCAAACGTAACAAGTTAGATATCCCAGCGGTTGTTGAGCGTTTAGAATATGATCCAAACCGTTCAGCTAACATTGCTTTAGTGCTTTATAAAGATGGTGAACGTCGTTATATCTTAGCACCTAAAGGTTTGTCAGTTGGCGATCAAATCCAATCTGGCGTTAACTCACCAATTAAAGTGGGTAACTCATTACCAATGCGTAATATCCCAGTTGGTTCAACAGTACATAACGTTGAATTAAAACCAGGTAAAGGCGGTCAAATCGCTCGTTCTGCTGGTGCTTATGTACAAATCATCGCTCGTGAAGGCAACTACGTAACTTTACGTTTACGTTCAGGCGAAATGCGTAAAGTATTAGCTGAATGTGTTGCTACAATCGGTGAAGTTGGTAACTCAGAACATATGCTTCGCGTATTGGGTAAAGCTGGTGCTAACCGCTGGAGAGGTATTCGCCCTACAGTTCGTGGTACTGCAATGAACCCAGTAGATCACCCACACGGTGGTGGTGAAGGTCGTAACTTTGGTAAACACCCAGTAACTCCTTGGGGCGTTCAAACTAAAGGTAAGAAAACTCGTCACAACAAACGTACTGATAAATTCATCGTACGTCGTCGTGGCAAATAATTTAAATTAATAAGAGGATAAGCCATGCCACGTTCTCTCAAGAAAGGTCCTTTCCTTGACCTACACTTGTTGAAGAAGGTAGAGAAGGCGGTGGAAAGCGGGGATAAAAAACCAATCAAAACTTGGTCCCGTCGTTCAATGATCATTCCTTCAATGATCGGATTGACCATCGCAGTCCATAATGGTCGTCAGCACGTTCCTGTTTATGTATCTGATGAAATGATTTCACCATAAATTAGGTGAATTTGCACCGACTTTCGTACATACCGCGGTCACGCGGCAGATAAGAAAGCTAAGAAATAAGAGGTAAATAGATGGAAACTATCGCAAAACATCGTTACGCCTCGCACTTCTGCCCAAAAAGCTCGCTTAGTTGCCGATTTAATTCGTGGTAAAAAAAGTTGCGCAAGCATTAGAAATCTTAACTTTTACTAACAAAAAAAGCTGCGGCTTTAGTGAAAAAAGTATTAGAGTCAGCTATTGCTAACGCAGAGCATAATGATGGTGCAGATATCGATGATCTTAAAGTTGCTAAAAATCTTCGTTGACGAAGGTCCCAGCATGAAACGTGTTATGCCACGTGCTAAAGGTCGTGCAGATCGTATTTTAAAACGTACTAGCCACATTACTGTGGTTGTGCTCAGATCGTTAATAAGTAGAGGAATAGCAATGGGTCAAAAAGTAAATCCAAATGGTATTCGCCTAGGTATTGTAAAACCTTGGAACTCTACTTGGTTCGCGAATACACAAGATTTCGCCGACAATCTTGACGGTGACTTCAAAGTACGCAAATTCTTAAATAAAGAATTAGCAAACGCTTCGGTTTCACGTATTACTATTGAGCGTCCAGCGAAAAGTATTCGTGTAACAATTCACACAGCTCGCCCTGGTATCGTTATCGGTAAAAAAGGTGAAGATGTTGAAAAATTACGTAACGCAGTATCTCAAATCGCTGGCGTTCCGGCTCAAATCAACATTGCTGAAGTGAAAAAACCGGAATTAGATGCAAAATTAGTTGCAGACAGCATCGCTTCTCAATTAGAACGTCGGTAATGTTCCGTCGTGCTATGAAACGTGCGGTACAAAGCGCAATGCGTTTAGGTGCTAAAGGTATCAAAGTTGAAGTTAGCGGTCGTTTAGGTGGTGCAGAAATCGCACGTTCTGAATGGTATCGTGAAGGTCGTGTACCTCTACATACTCTTCGTGCGGACATCGATTATAACACTGCAGAAGCTCATACTACATACGGCGTAATCGGCGTTAAAGTATGGATCTTCAAAGGTGAAATTTTGGGTGGAATGGCTGCAGTTGCGCAATCAGAACAACAACCTGCCGACAAGCCTAAAAAGGCTCCGCGTGGCAAAGGTCGTAAGTAAGGAGAAACGCTAAATGTTGCAAACCAAAAACGTACAAAAATTCCGTAAAGTTCACAAAAGTACCGTAACCGTGGTATCGCGGGTGGTACTGAAGTTAGCTTCGGTACATTCGGGTTAAAAGCAGTTGGTCGTGGTCGTTTAACGGCTCGTCAAATTGAAGCGGCTCGTCGTGCAATGACACGTGCAGTTAAACGTCAAGGTAAAATCTGGATCCGTGTTTTCCCAGATAAACCAATTACTGAAAAACCATTAGAAGTCCGTATGGGTAAAGGTAAAGGTAACGTTGAGTACTGGGTAGCCTTAATCCAACCGGGCTAAAGTACTTTATGAAATGGATGGTGTGTCTGAAGAGATCGCAAGACAAGCATTTGCATTAGCAGCTGCTAAATTGCCAATCAAGACTACCTTCGTAACTAAGACGGTGATGTAATGAAAGCTCAAGATTTACGTACAAAAAGTGTTGAAGAGCTGAATGATGAATTAGTGAACCTTTTAGGTGAACAATTCAAATTGCGTATGCAAACAGCCACCGGTCAGCTTCAACAAACCCATCAGGCTAAACAAGTGCGTCGTGATATCGCACGCGTTAAAAACCATTTTTAACTGAGAAGGCGGGTGAGTAATGACTGATAAAAATTCGTAGCGTACAAGGTAAAGTTGTTAGCGACAAAATGGAAAAAAATCTTTCGTTGTTGCTATTGAACGTAAGGTAAAACACCCGTTATACGGTAAATTTATCCGTCGTACAACTAAATTACACGTACACGATGAGAACAACGAAGCCAAATTAGGTGATGTAGTAGAGATTCGCGAATGTCGCCCTCTCTATAAAACCAAATCTTGGACTTTAGTTCGTGTTGTTGAGAAAGCAGTTATTGCTTAATTAATAAGTTAAAAAAATAAAAAGCCAATGGTTTATACCGTTGGCTTTTTTTCTTTCTAAGACTTGCTAAAAAAATAATGAAAAATTTGACCGCACTTTAAACACTCTGATTTAAGTATAAAATTTTGATTGCGTTTCTAGCTTGATTTTGGTAAACTCCGCCACCTATCCGCCATATATCTTTATAAGGTATGGATAGGTTCGTCCCGCAAGGGTGTATTATTAACTTAACGGAGCATAAAATATGATCCAAGAACAGACTATGCTGGATGTTGCCGATAACTCTGGTGCTCGCAGCGTAATGTGTATCAAGGTTCTAGGTGGATCGCACCGTCGTTATGCTGCTATTGGTGATATCATCAAAGTTACTGTGAAAGAAGCAATTCCACGCGGTAAAGTTAAAAAAGGTGATGTATTAAAAGCAGTTGTTGTGCGCACCAAGAAGGGTGTTCGTCGCCCAGACGGATCAGTCATTCGCTTCGATGGTAACGCTTGTGTAATTTTTAAACAATAACACAGAGCAAACCAATCGGTACTCGTATTTTTTTGGACCGGTGACTCGTGAACTTCGTTCTGAGAAATTCATGAAGATCATTTCTTTTGGCACCAGAAGTACTGTAAGGAGAAGTGAGAAATGGCTGCAAAAAAATTCGTCAAAACGATGAAGTAATCGTACTTGCCGGTAAAGACAAAGGCAAGCGTGGCAAGGTAACTAAAGTGTTACCAAACGGTAAAAGTGTTTGTTGAAGGTATCAACGTCATCACTAAACATGAAAAACCAGTTCCTGCTTTAGGACAAGCTGGTGGTTTAGTGAAAAAAAGAAGCGGCTATCGATGCTTCTAACGTTGCGATTTTCAATCCAAAAACAAACAAAGCTGACCGTGTAGGTTTTTAGATTCGAAGACGGCAAAAAAAGTACGTTTCTTCAAATCTAACAATGAAATTATCTAACAAACTGGAGTAATGCGATGGCGAAACTGCATGATTACTACAGAGATCAAGTAGTAAACGAGTTAAAAAATAAATTCGGCTACAAATCTGTCATGCAAGTCCCACGAATCGAAAAAGATTACCCTGAATATGGTGTGGGTGAAGCATTGACCGATAAGAAATTGCTAGACAACGCAGTAGCGGACTTAGCAGCAATTAGCGGTCAAAAAAACCTTTAGTAACTAAAGCTCGTAAATCTGTTGCTGGCTTTAAAAATCCGTCAGGGATATCCAATCGGTTGTAAAGTAACACTACGCGGTGAGCGTATGTGGGAGTTCTTTGAACGTTTAATTACAATTGCTGTTCCACGTATTCGTGACTTCCGCGGTTTAAGCGCGAAATCATTTGATGGTCGTGGTAACTACAGCATGGGTGTGCGTGAACAAATCATCTTCCCTGAAATCGATTACGATAAAGTAGATCGTGTACGTGGTTTAGATATCACTATCACAACTACCGCTAAGAATGATGAAGAAGGTCAAGCACTACTTGCCGCCTTTAATTTCCCATTCCGTAAATAAGGCAGGTTATAATGGCAAAACAATCAATGAAAGCACGCGATGTAAAAACGCGTTAAATTGGCTGAAAAAATTCTTCGCTAAACGTGCAGAATTAAAGAAAAATCATTTCTGATGTCAATGCCTCTGACGAAGATCGTTGGGATGCAGTGTTAAAGTTGCAAACTTTACCACGTGATTCTAGCCCTAGTCGTCAACGTAACCGTTGCCGCCAAACTGGACGTCCTCACGGCGTTTTACGTAAGTTTGGTTTAAGCCGTATTAAGGTTCGTGAAGCTGCTATGCGCGGTGAGATCCCCTACCTTTAAAAAAAGCGAGCTGGTAATATACCACTTTATTTTGGAATCGGAGAAAAAGTACAATGAGTATGCAAGATCCAATCGCAGATATGTTGACTCGTATTCGTAACGGTCAAGCTGCGAACAAAGTTGCAATCAATATGCCTTCTTCCAAGCTAAAAAGTGGCAATTGCCAACGTATTAGCTGCTGAAGGTTATATCGAAAGCGTTAAAGTTTTAGAAGGTGCAAAACCTGAATTGGAAATTACTTTAAAAATATTTCCAAGGCAAACCGGTTGTAGAAAGCATCCAACGTGTAAGTTGTCCTGGTCTTCGTATTTACAAACGTAAAGACGAATTACCAAAAAGTTATGGGTGGTTTAGGTGTTGCTGTAATTTCTACATCTAAAGGTGTTATGACTGACCGTGCAGCTCGTCAAGCGGGCTTAGGCGGTGAGATCATCTGTTACGTAGCTTAATAGAGGGGTAGGAAAATGTCTCGTGTTGCAGAAAGGCACCTGTTAATATTCCTGCCGGCGTTGAAGTTAAACTCGACGGTCAGCTATTAACAGTAAAAAGGTAAAAAAATGGCGAGTTATCTCGCACAATTCATAACTCAGTTGAAGTTAAACAAGATAATGGTCAATTTACTTTCACCCACGTGAAGGTTTTGTTGGAGCGAATGCTCAATCGGGTACAGCTCGTGCATTAGTTAATGCAATGGTTATCGGTGTTACTGAAGGCTTCACTAAGAAATTACAACTAGTGGGTGTTGGCTACAGAGCTCAAATTAAAGGCAACGCAGTTGCATTAAGTTTAGGTTTCTCTCACCCTGTGGAGCACACTTTACCAGCAGGTATTACTGCAGAATGCCCTTCACAAACGGAAATCGTTTTTAAAAGGTGCAGACAAGCAGTTAATTGGTCAAGTTGCAGCAGATATTCGCGCTTATCGCCGTCCTGAACCTTATAAAGGTAAAGGTGTACGTTACTCTGATGAAGTAGTACGTATGAAAGAGGCTAAGAAGAAATAATTAAGGTAACACTATGGATAAGAAATCAGCTCGTATCCGTCGTGCAGCTCGTGCACGTCAGATGATGAGAGAGCAAGGTGTAACTCGTCTAGTTATTCACCGTACTCCGCGTCATATCTACGCACAAGTTATTGCACCAAACGGTTCAGAAGTGCTTGCCGCTGCTTCAACTGTTGAAAAAGCAATTCGTGAGCAAGTTAAATATACCGGTAATAAAGATGCCGCAGCAGTAGTAGGTAAACTTGTTGCTGAGCGCGCATTAGCAAAAGGCGTTAAAGACGTTGCTTTTGACCGTTCCGGTTTTAAATATCATGGTCGTGTCCAAACTTTAGCGGACGCTGCACGTGAAGCTGGTCTACAGTTCTAATGAGGTAAATTGAGATGTCAAACATCGAAAAACAAGCTGGTGAACTGCAAGAGAAGCTAATCGCAGTAAACCGTGTATCAAAAACTGTAAAAGGTGGTCGTATTATGAGCTTTACTGCTTTAACAGTAGTAGGCGATGGTAACGGTCGCGTAGGTTTTGGTTATGGTAAAGCTCGTGAAGTTCCGGCAGCGATCCAAAAAAAGCGATGGAAAAAAAGCACGTCGCAATATGATTAATGTCGCTTTTAAATGAAGGTACATTACAACACCCAGTTAAAGGTGTTCACACTGGTTCTCGCGTATTTATGCAACCAGCTAGCGAAGGTACAGGTATCATCGCAGGTGGTGCAATGCGTTCAGTGTTAGAAGTTGCTGGTGTACGTAACGTTCTTTCTAAAGCGTATGGTTCAACCAACCCAATCAACGTTGTTCGTGCAACTATTGATGCATTAGCAAATATGAAATCACCAGAAATGGTTGCTGCTAAACGTGGCAAAACCGTTGATGAAATTTTTGGGGGTAATTGATAATGGCTAAAACTATTAAAGTAACTCAAGTTCGTAGCTCAATTGCTCGTTTACCGAAGCACAAAGCTACCTTTGCGTGGTCTTGGTCTTCGCCATATGCACCATACTGTTGAGTTAATCGATACTCCGGCAGTACGTGGTATGATTAACCAAGTTTCATACATGGTTAAAGTGGAGGAGTAAGAGAATGCGTTTAAATACTCTATCTCCGGCTGAAGGTGCTAAGCACAGCGCAAAACGCCTTGGTCGTGGTATTGGTTCAGGTTTAGGAAAAACTGGTGGTCGTGGTCATAAAGGTCAAAAAAATCTCGTACTGGCGGCGGTGTTCGTCGTGGTTTCGAGGGCGGCCAAAATGCCATTATACCGTCGTTTACCAAAATTTGGTTTCACTTCAATGAAGTCAGCTGTAACTGCTGAAGTTCGTTTAAACGAATTAACAAAAGTTGAAGGAAATGTTGTCACTTTAGAAGCATTAAAAGCTGCAAATATTTTAACTAAAGATATTCAATTCGCTAAAGTTATCTTAGCTGGTGAAGTGAAATCTGCAGTTACTGTACGTGGTTTACGTGTAACTAAAGGTGCAAAAGCAGCAATCGAAGCTGCTGGCGGTTCAGTTGAGGAATAATTAGCAAATGGCTAAACAACCAGGTTATCAAAGCAGAAGTACTAATAGTGGTACTGGTGAACTAAAAAGCAGATTGCTTTTTGTATTAGGTGCACTTATCGTTTATCGTATTGGTTCTTTTATTCCGCTTCCTGGTATTGATGCCGCCGTGTTAGCTCAATTAGTTGAACAACAAAAAGGCACCATCATTGATATGTTAAACATGTTCTCTGGTGGTGCATTAAGCCGAGCATCAATTTTAGCATTAGGTATTATGCCGTATATCTCGGCATCTATCGTGATGCAATTGCTTGCTACGGTTTCACCTGCTTTAGCAGAATTGAAGAAAGAAGGCGCAGCAGGACAAAGAAAAATCACCAAGTATACTCGTTATGCAACGGTGGTTTTTGCTACTATCCAAGCTATCGCAATTTCTACCGGTTTACCGAATATGTTGCCACAGTTAGTGCCAAATATCGGTTTTACTTTTTACTTCACTGCAGTAGTGAGTCTTGTGACCGGAACCATGTTCTTAATGTGGTTAGGTGAGCAGATTACTGAAAGAGGTATTGGTAACGGTATCTCAATTCTTGTTTTTGGTGGTATTGTTGCAGGATTGCCACATGCAATCATCGAAACAGTTGAGCAAGCTCGTCAAGGACAAATGCATCCTTTAGTTCTTCTACTAATCGCTGCTATTGTTTTTGCAGTAACTTATTTTGTTGTCTTCGTAGAACGTGGACAACGTAGAATTCGTGTTGAATATGCTAAGCGTCAACAAGGACGTCAAATTTTAGGTGGTCATTCAACTCACTTACCATTAAAAGTTAATATGGCAAACGTAATGCCAGCAATTTTTGCTTCAAGCATTATTTTATTCCCTGCCACATTGACACAATGGTTTGGTCAAAATGATAAGTTTGAGTGGTTAAATGACTTATCAATGTTGTTGAATCCTGGACAACCTTTATATCTTCTTGTTTATGCGGTAGCGATTATTTTCTTCAGTTTCTTCTATACTGCAATGCAATATAATCCACGTGATACAGCAGATAATCTAAAAAAATCTGGTGCATTTATCCCAGGAATTAGACCAGGTGAACAAACATCTCGTTACATTGATAAAGTAATGACTCGCTTAACATTAATCGGCGGTCTTTATGTAACGTTCGTATGTTTAGTCCCTTACATTATGACATCAGCATGGGATGTTAAATTCTACTTCGGTGGTACTTCCTTATTAATCGTTGTTGTTGTAATTATGGATTTTATCGTGCAAGTTCAGAGTCACTTAATGTCGTCTCAATATGAATCTGCGTTAAAAAAAGCAAACCTTAAAGGTTTTGGACAGTAATTGTTCATTTAAGTAAAAAGGATAAGCAATGAAAGTTCGTGCTTCCGTTAAGAAGATGTGTCGTAACTGTAAAATTGTTAAACGTGAAGGTGTTGTTCGCGTATTATGCAGCGACCCTAAACATAAACAACGTCAAGGTTAATTAACATTTCTTCTTGCAAAGAACCGGTTGAGTAGTTATACTACTCAACTCATTTATGTCCTTGGTATTCTGTTTGAGTATCCTGAAAACGGGCTTTTCAAGATCAGAATACCAAATTAGTTAAAAATAATAGGAGTGCATAGTACTCGTATTGCAGGCATTAACATTCCTGATCACAAACACGCTGTAATCGCTTTAACTGCAATTTACGGTATCGGTAAAACTCGTTCTAAAAGCATTTGTGCTGCAGCGGGTATTGCTGAAGATGTTAAGATCAGCGAATTGTCTGAAGAGCAGATTGACAAACTGCGTGACGAAGTTGGTAAATTTACCGTTGAAGGTGACTTACGTCGTGAAGTAACACTAAACATCAAACGTCTTTTAGACTTAGGTTGTTACCGTGGTTTACGTCATCGTCGTAGTTTACCGGTACGTGGTCAACGTACTAAAACTAATGCGCGTACCCGTAAGGGTCCACGTAAGCCGATCAAAAAATAGTCGGGGTAAATAAAGAATGGCTAAAACACCAGTTCGTGCACGTAAACGTGTAAAAAAACAAGTTGTAGATGGCGTAGCACACATTCACGCATCTTTCAATAACACAATCGTTACCATTACTGACCGTCAAGGTAATGCTTTAGCTTGGGCTACAGCAGGTGGTTCAGGTTTCCGTGGTTCTCGTAAATCTACCCTCGTTCGCTGCACAAGTTGCTGCAGAACGTTGTGCTGAAATCGTTAAAGAATTCGGCTTAAAAGAACTTGGAAGTTATGGTTAAAGGTCCGGGTCCGGGTCGTGAATCAACAATCCGTGCATTAAATGCAGCGGGTTTCCGTATCACGAACATCACTGATGTGACTCCGATCCCTCATAACGGTTGTCGTCCACCGAAAAAAACGTCGTGTTTAATGGCGTAATAGGATAGTTGGAGAAAGAAAATGGCAAGATATTTGGGATTTCTAAACTCAAGCTCAGCTGTCGTGAAGGCACTGATTTATTCCTTAAATCAGGTGTGCGTGCGATTGATTCAAAATGTAAAATTGATACAGCACCAGGTCAACACGGTGCTCGTAAACCGCGTTTGTCTGACTATGGTAGTCAATTACGTGAAAAAAACAAAAAAAGTTCGTCGTATCTATGGTATTTTTAGAACGTCAATTCCGTAACTACTATAAAGAAGCAAACCGTTTAAAAAGGTAATACTGGTGAAAAACTTACTAGTATTATTAGAAGGTAGATTGGATAACGTTGTTTATCGCATGGGATTTGCTGCAACTCGCGCAGAAGCTCGTCAATTAGTGAGCCACAAAGCGATTGTCGTAAATGGTCGTGTTGTAAATATCCCATCTTTCCAAGTTTCTGTAAATGATGTCGTTGCTGTTCGTGAGAAATCTAAAAAACAAGCACGTATTAAAGCATCATTAGAATTAGCAGAACAAAGAGAAAAACCAACTTGGTTAGAAGTTGATTCTGCGAAAATGGAAGGTGTGTTCAAACGTGTTCCTGAACGTTCTGATTTATCAGCAGACATTAACGAACATCTGATCGTTGAGCTTTACTCTAAATAATAGTTAAGCTTAAAAGCAAAGAGAGGATAAAATGCAGGGTTCTGTTACAGAATTTTTAAAACCACGCTTAGTAGATATCGAGCAAATTAGCTCTACTCATGCTAAGGTGATCTTAGAACCGTTAGAGCGTGGCTTTGGTCATACTCTAGGGAATGCATTACGTCGTATCCTTCTGTCTTCAATGCCAGGTTGTGCTGTAACTGAAGTAGAAATTGATGGCGTACTGCACGAATATAGTAGTAAAGAAGGTGTTCAGGAAGATATTCTTGAAGTTCTTTTAAACCTTAAAGGTCTAGCGGTTAAAGTACAGAATAAAGATGATGTTATTCTGACATTAAATAAATCTGGAATTGTACCCTGTTGTTGCAGCTGATATCACCCATGATGGTGATGTTGAGATTGTTAATCCATCACATGTAATCTGTCACTTAACAGACGAAAATGCATCTATTAATATGCGTATTCGTGTTCAACGTGGTAGAGGTTATGTACCTGCATCTGCTCGTACTCATTCACAAAATGAAGATCGTCCAATCGGTCGTTTATTAGTGGATGCTTGTTATAGCCCGGTTGACCGTATTGCTTACAATGTTGAAGCAGCACGTGTTGAACAACGTACTGACTTAGATAAACTAGTTATCGAGTTAGAAACTAACGGGACTATTGATCCGGAAGAAGCAATTCGTCGTGCAGCAACAATTTTAGCAGAGCAACTCGATGCATTCGTTGATTTGCGTGATGTTCGTCAACCTGAAGTCAAGGAAGAAAAACCGGAATTCGATCCGATTTTATTACGTCCTGTTGATGACTTAGAGTTGACAGTTCGTTCTGCTAACTGTTTGAAAGCAGAAACAATTCACTATATCGGTGACTTAGTACAACGTACAGAAGTTGAGTTATTAAAAACGCCTAATCTTGGTAAGAAATCTCTTACTGAAATTAAAGACGTTCTCGCTTCACGTGGCTTGTCACTTGGTATGCGCCTTGAGAATTGACCACCAGCAAGTATTGCTGAAGACTAGTTTGGTCATAGGTTAAGATTTTTCTGAGAAGGATAAGATCATGCGCCATCGTAAGAGTGGTCGTCAACTAAACCGTAATAGCAGCCATCGCCAAGCGATGTTCCGTAACTTAGCAAGTGCTTTAGTTAGTCATGAAATCATCAAGACTACTTTACCAAAAGCTAAAGAATTACGCCGTGTAGTTGAACCGTTAATTACATTAGCAAAAGAAGATAGCGTTGCAAACCGTCGTTTAGCATTCGCTCGTACTCGTAACATCGAAACTGTTGCGAAATTATTCAATGAATTAGGTCCACGTTTTGCTCAACGTGCAGGTGGTTACACCCGTATCTTAAAATGTGGTTTCCGTGCAGGTGACAACGCTCCAATGGCATACATTGAGTTAGTTGATCGTCCAGAAGTTGCAGAAGCAGCAGCGGAATAATAATTTGTTATAAAATAAAAAAAGGCTCACTGATGTGAGTCTTTTTTATATCTTGTTTTCCTAAAATTCAGCTTTAGCTCTGAATGTCATTTTTTTTCACCTGTGATAGGGTGCGTAATCGTAAGTTCTTCTGCGTGTAAGCATAAGCGAGGTGACATCGATTTAGCTTGTGGGTGAGAATAAAAACTTGTCCCCTAAGATGGGATGTCCAAGCGCGAGCGTATGTAAACGAAGTTGATGCGAGCGTCCTGTGATTGGAGTCAGTTTCACTCGAGTACAGTTAGTCGGTAATCTTTCTAAAACTTCATAAAAAGTGACCGCTCTTTTGCCAAATACAAAATCAATGCGTTGGCGTGGGCGATTTTCCCAATCACAAATCATAGGAAGATTAATTTCCCCATTATCTCGTTCTAAGTGTCCCCATACTAAAGCTTGATAATATTTCTTTTGGCTCACGTTCACGGAATTGGCGCTTCAACTCTTTATCTGCCGCTTTACTTAATGCAAATAGAATAATCCCACTTGTGGCCATATCTAAACGGTGTGCAGGTTCACAAAATCCAAATTTCTCTTTTACCCGGCTCATTGCACTATCGTAGTATTCAGGTTGATTGCCAGGAACTGAAAGTAAACCGCTTGGTTTATTTACCACGCAGATATGATTATCTTGGTAGATAATATCTAAATAAGGTTCTAAAGGGGGATGGTATTCAATAAGTGCCATATTATTCCTTGTTTGTCACTATTACCCGAAGGCTATCTAATCGCCAGCTTGCTTTACTTAACTCTTCCAGAGAAAGCACGCGTTGTTTTTTTCTAATACATCAATTTCTGCCTGACGAATATTTTTTTATTTACTGCTTTCAAGGCTATAAGTCGATTGAGCTCTGTGCTCAATATTTGATCGGCTAATTTACTAGCTTCTTGAATTTGAGCTTGTGAGACTTCAGTCATTTTGTGATCGCCTATTTTTATTAATTGCTCAATATTTGGACGAGCCATTTTGACCATTTTATTCGTAATGTCTTTTACCTAGCGGCTTAAGTTTATTTTTGCAATGTATCAAAAATTAATTTGTCCGGCGAGATCGTTTCCTTTGCTATCCAGTAATAAGCGAACAGGTGTAGGCGGAAGAAAAACGATTCAGTTGCAAACCTTTTGGTGATTGGCTTTCAATCATATAAATCAATTCAACCAACAGAGTGCCAGCAGGCAGCTGTTTATTGATTAATAATGCCATCGATGCTTTGCCAATGTCGCCAGAAGCGATTAAATCAATGCCTTGACGTATCATTGGATGATCCCAGGTAAGAAATTCTAATTCCTCACGAGCAAGGGCAAGTTGTCGGTCAAAGGTTACTGTAACACCTTCTTTTAGTCCTGGAAAATCAGGAACAAGCATGGTGCCCGTTGGTGTGATAACAATGCTGTTTTCACCTAAGTCATCTTGTTCTACACCAATAATATCAAATAAATTCAGTGCAAAATCGACTAATTGTGGTGAATTATCTGTTTGAGCAATTTCTGACGCAAGTCGTTGTGCCTTTTTCTCCACCATTAGAATTTAATTCTAACAAACGATCACGCCCTTTCTCTAAGGCTAAACGCAATGCTTTTGCTTGTTTTTGCGTTTGGAGAATGAGTTGCTCAAAATCCGCTTTATTTTCTGACCGCACTTTTAGTAACAATTCATATTGTTCAAACAGTGTCATTCCGATAGGGCAAGTTTGTTCAAAGGCATTTAAACCTTCATGATACCAACGAGCTAAATCTTGCTGCGCAGAGTTTGCGAGACAAGGTACATAAATTTGTACATCTCGCATTTGCCCGATACGATCTAAACGGCCAATACATTGCTCAAGTAAGTCAGGATTCTCTGGTAAATCGAAGAGTACGAGATGACAAGCAAATTGGAAATTTCTGCCTTCAGAACCAATGCTAGAACTCAGTAAAACTTGTGCACCATTATCGGTATCGGCAAAATAAGCCGCCGCGCGATCTCGTTCAATAATCGACATTCTTTCATGGAAAACGGCACTACGAATGGCTTCTTTTTCTCGTAAAATTTGCTCAAGTTGAATTGCCGTTTGTGCTGTTTTACAAATAACTAAGATTTTTTCATTTCGGTGTGATTTTAAGAAATCAATTAGCCAATGAATTTTTTCGTCTACTTCAGCCGCATCAATCGTTATTTGATGGTAAACCCGATGCGGGAAACCTTTCACCCTTGGCGTGTATTGCGAAATAAAAATACGGCTTGTGCCATGTCGGTCGATAAGATTTTTGAATGAGTTCTTGCCGTGCCGCTTGCTTTTCATCGTCATTATGACAGTCTAAGGCTTTTAAATAATGGTTCGACATCTTGCTCATTGAGCAAATCAGAAATATGATTTTTTTCGACCGCACTTAGCGGCTTCTCTGAGAGTAAAGATTGCACGGCATCCGCAACAGGTTGATAATTTTCCTGTTCCTTCAAGAACGCTTGGTAATCATAAAAACGTTCAGGATCAAGCAAGCGTAATCGTGCAAAAATGGCTTTCCAAACCCTAGTTGTTCTGGTGTTGCGGTGAGTAATAAAACGGACGGAATAGCGTTGGCTAATTGTTCCACCAATAAATAAGCGGCACTCGGCGCATTTTTCTGACCAAGCCAAATGATGCGCTTCATCGACAATTAAACAGTCAAATTCAGCTTCAATGGCTTGTTGTACGCGATGAGGGTGAGCTTTCAACCAATCTAATGCACAGATAATTAAGTTTTCCGTGCTAAATGGATTGATTGATTGTTCGGCAAAATCTTCACAACGTTCTTCATCAAATAATGAAAAATGTAAATTAAAACGACGAAGCATTTCGACAAGCCATTGATGTTGCAAGGTTTCCGGTACAATAATTAATACACGTTGTACTTTTTTTCAGCAAAAAAAGCTGGTTTTGCAAAAATCATGCCTGCTTCAATAGTTTTACCTAACCCTACTTCATCCGCTAAGAGCACGCGAGGATTGATACGATTTCCTATCTCTTGCGCAATATGAAGCTGATGAGGAATTAATCCTGCACGATTGCCTCGTAAGCCACGCAAAGGCGATTGAAATTGAGCTTGTTGATGCAGAAGGGTTTGATAGCGCAACGCAAAATGTTCACTACGATCAATCTGTGATGAAAAGAGGCGATCTTTCGCTTGGCTAAAAAGAAATTATCGGAGAAAGTTCTTTTTCATTGACGATAATATCTTCGCCTTGCGCATTTTTGACTAAATAAAATAAGAGACCATTCATTTCTTGAACATCGAGGACCTCACCTTGCCAACCCGCTTGGTGATGAAGTTGTTCCCCTTTATTCAATGCAATTCGGGTTAATGGTGCTTGTGCTACCGCATAAATTCGGGTTTCATCCGAGGCAGGAAAGTGAAGGGTTACAGAACGGAAATCTAAGGCTGTAATCATTCCTAATCCGAGGCTATTTTCTGTTTCACTAATCCAACGTTGACCGATTGCAAATGACATCATCTTCCTCTTAATAAATCTCTTAAAATGGGGCGATATTGTAGTCTGATTATAAGGGAATGCAAGGCGAAGGCGAGTAAAAGCATGAAAAATAAAGTGTGATTTTTCTCACAATAATTAAATTAAATATCACCTAAGCTTTACTTTAAAAAAAGTGCGGTGTAAAAATGACGTACTTTTTTTCATAAAAACAGGAGTGTTCCATGAATTGGACAGAACGACTTAAAGAAGAATTTTTATCAGGTTGGAAGCCTTTTGAAGTGGCATGGGTAGTTATTTTTCCTTGCAGCACAAATTATTGCTTATGTTCTTATGCCGGATAGCCCATTAGGCATGATTTCGGGGATTGCAGGTATTCTCTGTGTAGTATTTGTGAGTAAAGGAAAAATTAGTAACTATTTCTTTGGGCTTATTTTTGCGTATACCTATTTTTATGTCTCCTGGGGAAGCAATTTTCTTGGTGAAATGAATACTGCGCTCTATGTATATATCCCATCACAATTTATCGGGTATTTCATGTGGAAACAAAACATGCAAAACGATAATAGTGGTGAAAGTGTGATAGCCAAAGCCTTAACACCGAAAGGTTGGGCAATTTTGCTTGTGAGTGTTGGAATTGGTACCCTCTGTTTTGTACAGGCTTTAAAAGCAGCGGGTGGAAGTTCTACAACGCTAGATGGTTTAACCACAATTATCACTGTAGCGGCGCAATTATTGATGATTTTGCGTTATCGTGAGCAATGGTTATTATGGATTGTCTTAAATGTGCTTTCCATTTTGCTTTGGCAAGGGCAGCCAGCGATGTATTTAATGTATAGTGCTTACTTACTTAACTCATTATATGGTTATTACAACTGGACGAAACTCGTCAAAGTGGAAAGCCACTAATCACATCAATAAAAAAGGGCATAGTAATATGCCCTTACATTTTTAAATAAAATGCCTTCGTCAACGCAATAAATGCTTCGGTGTACTGATTGTTTTCGTCATAAATCACCAAGCTATCTTTTACCTGTGGTAAATGCTTTCGGCTAAATGTGAGTAACATCCGTTGTGGTGTTTTTCCTATTTTTGTAATGGCATCAGTCTGCTTAATGCAATAAAGTGCGGTTGAATTTATCAACGTTTTCCTGCCTCATAAGGCAAGACAAAACTGATCTTCCCTTTTTCGGATAAACAACTCGTCGCCCAATTTAACCAATCTAAATGGCTTTGTTGAACATAACGGGCAAGAGCACGCTCATCATTTTTACATTCAACGCCTTGTGAAAAAAATAAGGCGGATTCGCCACAATTAAATCAAATTGATGTGCTGTTTGTTGGCAATAAGTTTGCACATCTTGGTGTGTTAAATGAAGACGATTGTGCCATGGCGAAGCCCCGAAGTTTTCTTGTGCTTGTTGTGCGGCAAGGGGATCAAGTTCAACGGCTTCAATTTGGCAATGCTCATGACTTCGTTGGGCAAGCATTAATGCAACCAAGCCTGAGCCAGTTCCCATATCAAGAATACGCTGACAATCAGACACATCCGCCCAAGCACCAAGTAAAATGCCATCTGTGCCGACTTTCATTGCACAATGTTGTTGATTAATATGGAATTGTTTAAAGGTAAAGCTGCTCATAAAAATCTTGCGGAAAAATGACCGCACTTTCAGGTATAATCAGCCCCAATTTTAACAAATTAACGCAAAAATAATGAATTTATCCCCATTTGAAGAATTCGATCTTTCCCCGAATTATTAAAAAGCCTTAGAAAAGAAAGGCTACTCCCGTCCAACCGCAATCCAATTAGAAGCGATTCCTGCCGCCATGGAAGAGCGAGATGTGCTTGGTTCTGCACCAACAGGTACAGGCAAAACGGCTGCATTCTTATTGCCAGCGATTCAGCATTTATTAGATTATCCGCGTCGTAAGCCAGGGGCGCCTCGCATTTTAATTTTAACGCCAACCCGTGAGTTAGCAATGCAGGTTGCAGAGCAAGCGGAAGAGTTGGCGCAATTCACGCATTTGAAGGTTGCAACCATTACTGGCGGCGTGGCTTATCAAAAATCATGGGGAAGTATTTAATTCAAATCAGGATATCGTGGTGGCAACGCCGGGACGTTTATTGCAATACATCAAAGAAGAAAAACTTTGATTGTCGTGTGGTAGAAATGCTGATTTTTGATGAAGCAGATCGCATGTTGCAAATGGGCTTTGGGCAAGATGCGGAGAAAATTGCCGCTGAAACGCGTTGGCGTAAACAAACCCTCCTTTTCTCTGCCACATTAGAAGGGGAGTTATTAGTTGATTTTGCAGAACGTTTATTGAATGACCCAGTCAAAATTGATGCTGAGCCAAGCCGTCGTGAGCGTAAAAAAATCAACCAGTGGTATTATCATGCAGATAGCAATGAGCATAAAATCAAGTTGCTTGCGCGTTTTATAGAAACCGAGAACGTGAGTCGCGGCATTGTGTTTGTCCGTCGTCGTGAAGATGTGCGTGAGCTTTCAGAAACTTTGCGTAAACGTGGCATTCGTTCTACTTATTTAGAAGGCGATATGGCGCAAACACAACGTAATAATGCCATTGATAAATTGAAATCCGGTATTGTCACCGTGTTAGTGGCTACTGATGTCGCCGCACGTGGGATTGATATTGATGATGTCACACATGTCATGAACTTCGATTTGCCTTATAGCGCAGATACCTATTTACATCGTATTGGTCGTACGGCTCGTGCAGGGAAAAAAGGCACCGCCGTTTCTTTTGTGGAAGCCCATGATTACAAATTGCTCGGTAAAATTAAACGCTATACGGAAGAGCTTTTGAAAGCACGGATTTTGGAAGGCTTAGAACCTCGCACTAAACCACCGAAAAGATGGGGAAGTAAAAATCCATGTCTAAAAAAACAAAAAAAGCACGTATTAAAGAAAAGCGTGAAGAAAAGAAAAAATCAGAGGTGAAGAAGAAAGCTAAACTGCGTCATAAAGATACAAAAAACATTGGTAAACGCCGTAAGCCAAGCGCAGAAAAAACAGCCGAGAAATAATAAAAAACAACCGCACTCATTAAGTGCGGTTATTTTTTGGACTATTTATTGACTTGGCTACCGATTACGCCACCTAATGCGGCACCACCTAATGTGGTTGCGGCATTACCACCAAGCATATAGCCTGCTGCACCACCGATAGCGGCGCCAGCTGTTGTATTTTTTTGAGTACGACTCATATTTCCACATGCTGCAAGAGAAATAACAGTCATCGCGATAACAAGTGATTTTCCAATTAATTTCATAGGATCTCTCCGTGTTTAACATATAAAACTATCCATATTGATAGTAATCCCTAAGACAAACAGAGATGAATGAAAGTTCAAAAATATGCGTTTTTCGATGTTTTTCTGAACAATTAAATATATTGAATGTTAATCTTTAGCTTGATCTAATACTTTCGCTACCACTTTCAAATATTCAATCGCCAAACTATGATGCCCTGTACTGGCATTAAACACTAAATCCTCACTTAATACGCCACAGGGCATATCCTCGGGGATCTTACCGTCCTCATAAGCTTGATAATCTTCTCGCCAGTCACCATCAAAAATAATAGTGTTCTAAGGTTTTTCATTTTTTTGGTAAGAAGTACTGCCATTTTTTTCAAGAAATTGTTCTGCGTCAGCTAAGAAACTCTCTGCTTCATTGAGAAGATTTTCCATTTCTGAAATTTTATCTAAGCGTGATTGAGGTAACATAGGTTTCTCCAAAATAAGGTAAAAATAAACCGCACTTTATGCGAACAAAGTGCGGTGAGTTTATCACGAGTTTTTTACTTACACATCATAAGTGGTGGATGCAGTATTACCACCGCGACCCGTCCAGTTGGTGTGGAAGAATTCACCGCGTGGTTTGTCGGTACGCTCATAAGTATGTGCACCGAAGTAGTCACGTTGTGCTTGCAATAAGTTTTGCTGGTAAACGTGCTGAAGTATAGCCATCTAAGAAGGTAATCGCAGAGGCCATACAAGGCATTGGGATACCCACTTCGATCGATTTTGCCACCACTTTACGCCAGTCGCTTAATGCGTTTTCTAAAATGCCTTTGAAGTAGCTATCTGAACCTAAGAAGATTAAATCTGGGTTGGCTTCGTATGCATCACGAATGTTACCTAAGAAACGGCTACGGATAATACAACCTTCACGCCATAATAATGCCGTTGCGCCGTAGTTGATGTTCCAGCCAAATTGTTCAGAGGCTTCACGAATCAGCATAAAAGCCTTGTGCGTAAGAAATGATTTTTTTGACGCCAATAATGCTTTTACGTACTGCTTCAATCCACACTTTTTTTTATCGCCTTCAATTGGTTTAATTGTTTTGCCGAATAATTGGTTAGCAGCAACACGTTGATCTTTAAATGAAGATACGCAACGAGCAAAGACAGATTCAGTGATTAAGGTTAATGGAATACCAAAAATCTAATGCATTGATACCCGTCCATTTACCTGTCCCTTTTTGGCCTGCCGTATCTAAAATTTTTTCAACTAATGGCTCACCATCGGCATCTTTATAACCAAGAATATCGGTCGTGATATCAATTAAATAGCTATCAAGTTCAGTTTTTTTCCATTCTGCGAAGATAGCTTGCATTTCTTCATAGCTTAAGCCTAAACCTTCTTTTAAGAATTGGTAAGCTTCACAGATTAATTGCATATCGCCATATTCGATACCATTGTGAACCATTTTCACAAAGTAGCCAGCACCTTCACCGCCAACCCAGTCACAGCAAGGCTCACCTTGTTCGGTTTTAGCTGAGATTGCTTGGAAGATTGGTTTAACATATGACCATGCTTCTTGGTTACCACCCGGCATGATAGATGGCCCATGGCGCGCGCCTTCTTCACCGCCCGAAACACCCGAACCGATAAAGCGAATACCTTTTTCAGCCAATGCTTTTACACGACGATTTGTATCTGGATAGTTTGAGTTACCCCCATCAATAATGATGTCGCCTTCTTCTAAGTGCGGTAATAATGCCTCAATGAATTGATCCACCACATCACCCGCGCGTACCATTAACATTACTTTACGTGGTTTTTCCAATTTAGAAGCTAAATCTTCTAAAGAGTATGCACCGATAATATTCGTGCCTTTTGCCGCACCTTGTAAAAATTCATCCACTTTTGAAGTGGTACGGTTATATGCCACCACTTTAAAGCCATGATCATTCATATTTAAAATGAGGTTTTGCCCCATTACGGCTAAGCCGATAACACCGATGTCGCCTTTTACTGACATTTTTTTCTCCTGTTATAGGGTACAAGTTGTTGTACCGATTTGAATACTTTGATGCAATCAGTTGCACCACATGACTACACGCAAAAAAAGTGCGGTCGTTTTTTTTCAATTGTTTTTTTATTTCTCTAGGACTCTCGCTATTAAAGGGGATTTAATCTATAAATAATGAGGCAATTAATATGATTCGGAATCATAGTAATCTTTTAAAGTTTAGTTTTACAAAAATACTTATTTGAGATTTTCTTATGAAATTGAATTTCATCTCCATATCTTGTTCCACTTTTTAGTATACGTTTCATTATTGTCACAATCATAATCATAATCATAATCATAATCATAATATTTCATAATATAGAAATATTTAACATTAACTTCTGGTGATGGAACAGCAGTAGCGAGCTCCAGTTTACGTTTGCTTAACTTTCCACGCTCATTAAATAGAACCCCGTTAGTCCACCAAGAACCCTCATTAAACTCTACCACTAACTCTGGATCTGTATTATCTCTTTGATGCCACTTTCCCCACTGGAAACGGAAGCAAAAAAATTCTCAATACTATTTTTTTGTTTTTTTCTCCAAAAAGTAGGTTTATCTTTTAATAATTCCTTAAAAAAATTTTTTTTTAGATTTGTTAAGTTGTCATTCATTCGAAAGCCCCCATGATGGCGAACGTTTCCCAACGCATGCCTTTATCTACAAGCATACGCTATGAAACGTGCGCTATCAGTAATCCATCTTCTCTCTATACAAAAGTGCGGTTACTTTTTCCAAACGTTTTTTTAACTCTTCGTCCACGCACTCATATGTTGAGTAAATCCAATATGCGGATAATAATCCACGGCTTGCGGAGCCGATAAAAAGTACAATTTTGACTTGTGGATGTAACGCCTGTTTGGTGTGTTCAATTAACTGCAAGCCGATACCTTGTTTCAGATATTCTATAACAAAAATTTCCTTTAAATTTCTCTAATTAAAGAGCTGCCTTGCTCTAACGTGTCTAGCCACTGCCATTTTTCATGACCGATGAGTTTACTTTCTTCTAAAGAAAATGTTGTACAGCAACGCCCCAAACGATTTTCTAGAGATTGATTTAAATGTTGATATGTAAAGTCAATTTGAGTATCGTCAATCCATTTCCCAATTAAAAAGCCTTTTAAAATTTCACCGCCACCATATTCGGCCCAAATCATTTTACCTTGTTGATGGTAATGAAATTCTGTTTGGCTACTCACCTCACCATTTGCGGTGTTTTTCAACAGCAACAAATTTTTTTATTATCTAAATTCAACATTAAAGTCACTCTGCATCTAATTCATCTATATCTTATTTTTTTGCATAATATAATGCATTTCTACATTTTTCGCTTTTGCGGCTTTTTCTAGATCTGCTTTATCACTTTGACTATCTCCAACAAGGTATAAAGATACATCCTTACCGACCTTTTCTGCATTATTTAGTCCATACATAGCAACTGCTTTATTCACAGATTGACTGTTCCCTGCAATTCCAATGTGTAAATTATCTGTAGCTAAAAGAGATACGAGTCGTTTTCCTGAAGTACCACCTGCGGTTCTAATCGTTGCTACAAGCATTCCATTTGAAACTGGGTTTCCTGCTTCTGGAACTTGAAGCATTACTGAGCGATTATCTTTTGGCATTTGTGCTGCTAACTGATCTAAAGATGGACCAGATGAACAAGCAAATAACAAAGTTGAAGTAAGTAGTACAAACAGTTTTTTCATTTTTGTCACCATATCATTCTAATAAATTAACTCTTCGTCCATGCACTCATATGTTGAGTAAATCCAATATGTGGATAATAATCTACCGCTTGTGGAGCTGATAAAAGCACGATTTTGGCTTGTGGATGTAAGGCTTGTTTAGTGTGTTCAATCAACTGCAAACCGATACCTTGTTTTTGATATTGTTCATCAACCGCTAAATCAGATAAATAACAGCAGTAGGCAAAATCTGTCACGGAACGTGCCATACCCACTAATCGTTCACCATCCCAAGCTGTGATTAATAAATCCGCATGGTGTAACATTGCCGCGACACGTTTTTCATCCTCTAATGGACGGCGTGCCCCGAGCGTTGTTTTATTTAGCAGTGCAATAAATTGTTTTACTGAAATTGGTTCATTAATTTTATAGTCAATCATTTGTTACTCCAGGTTTTAAAGGTTAAATAGATAAATTATTTAACCGTTATTTGACTCACAAAAGTCGGCAATCCGCCCCACGCACCACCCATAAAGCCTTTTGCAGAACCAGAAGTATGTTCCGCTGTAGTGATGAAAGTTTTGCCATTCCATGCTGCTTCGTAGCCATACCAGCTCTCAGCAAGGCCACTAGATTTATATGATCCTTCTACAATTAAAGCATTAAGCTTCTCATCATAATATGCAAAGTTGTATTGATCTTCCAAAACTTGTTCTACTTTGCTCAGTTTGTCATCGAGTACAGATAGTAATTGGTGCTTTGATAAGCACCTCTAACACAGAGTGCTTCAGCTAATACCTTGTTTTGTGTTAAGGGATAAAGTGTTATATCTTGGCTTGTTATATCCTCATCATCACAGCTATTAGCTTTACGTAATAGTGCGAGCACGTTATCGTATTGTTTTTTTCGCCCCGTTTTTAATTCCGTGGTTTTTACGGTTATTCACACTTACCACCTCAATTTTTTTGGGTGCAGGCTGTGGTGCTAATACCGCATGTTTCTCTTGTCCCTTACGAATTAACGCTGATGGCGTATTTAAACGCTGTTGGAATTCATCCATTTTGAGCATGGCTGCCGCTGCACCTTTGTCTGACACTTTGAGCGTGGTTTTTCCATAGGTGAGACGAATTTCGCTTTCTTTTTTCAATCCGCTAAGTAGTGCCTTAGTTTGCGCCTCAGTGAGTTTATCTGGGTTCTCATCAGAAATATGTTTGACTGTGCCTAATGATTTGCCATTTAGCCAAATTTCAATGTCTTGACCGACTTGAACATCACGGTCGGCTTCACTGAATGGTGAAATAGTGAGTTCCCCTTCAACAGCAGCATTTTCACCTGCTGCGCGAGTAAATAAAATAGAAACTGGATCGTCTCCTTCCTCTTGATAACCTGCCATACGACAAGTGCCAAGATTATCACAAATTAAATCCCAATCTTGATAGTTTTTAAAAAAACCTTGAATGGGTGTTGCCATTGCTGTGAGCGGTAGTAATGCGAGAAGAAGCACTTTTTTCATTTTATCAATTCCTAAAAGAAGATTTGCAAAAAATAGAAGAAATCTGCCCGCTTACAAGTGGGCAGTAATTTCTATTTAACGTTAATCTCGCTCACAAAAAGTCGGTAATCCACCCCATGCACTACCTATAAAGCCTTTACCAGAACCAGAAGTATATTCCGCTGTAGTGATGAAAGTTTTGCCATTCCATGCTGCTTCGTAGCCATACCAGCTCTCAGCAAAGGCCACTAGATTTATATGATCCTTCTACAATTAAAGCATTAAGCTTCTCATCATAACGTGCAAAGGTGTATTGATCTTCCAATACTTGTTCTACTTTTGCTCAATTTATTGTCCATGACCGCATAATAGCCGGTGTAAGCTGCACTACCACTGATACACACTGCCTCAGCTAAAACTTTTCCATGCGTAAGTGAATAAAGTGTAATTGTCTTCTGTTCAGAATCATCCTGAAGATCCGCACAGTAATCAATTGCACTACTATCAGCACTTTTTACGCAATAATGCTAATACAGCATCAAATTGTTTTTTTCGCCTCGTTTTTAATTCTGTTTTTGCTAGGGTTTTTTTAATATAGGCAACTTGAATTTTGGGTGCAGCTTGTGGTGCTAATACCGCATGTTTCTCTTGTCCCTTACGAATTAACGCTGAAGGCGTATTTAAACGTTGTTGAAACTCATCCATTTTGAGCATCGCGGCAGCTGCACCTTTATCAGAGACTTTCTCCTTAAACTCCCCAAAAATCACTTCAATACTTGCATTCCCTTTTAGTGCAGTGAGTAATTCTGTTGTTTGTTTTTTTCACTTAATTTTTGCATTCCCATCTTCTGAAATATTTGGAACAGTACCGAGTGATTGACCATTTAAGATAATTTCAGCCGTTTTATTACCCACATCTTCACGTAATAATGCCAACTGTGCGGTCACAGGTGCTTTCTCACCCGCACTTCGAGTAAATAAAATCGAAACAGGATGCTCAGAATAATATTCCGGATAACCTGCCATATTACAAGTGCCGGTATTATCACAAATTAAACTCCAGTCTTGATAAGTCTTTTCAAACCCTTTTAACGATGGCGCAGCCATTGCAGTAAATGGTAATAATGAGAGAAGAATAACCTTTTTTTCATGTTATCAATTCCTAAAAGAAGATTCGCAAAAAAATCATAAAAAAATCTGCCCGCTTACAAGTGGGCAGTGGTTTTATTTTACTTTAAGCTCGCTTACAAAAGTTGGTAATGGACCCCAAGCTCCACCTGGAAACCCTTTGCAAGAACCTGAGGGATATTCTTTAGTGAGAATAAAAGTTTTACCGTTCCATACGGCTTCCTGCCCATGCCAACAATCTCCAAGACCACGCGCTTTAAATGATCCTTCTATCTTTAAAAATGTGAGTGTTTTTTTATCATAATCAGCATAGTTGTATCGATTTTCGAGTACTTGTTCAACTTTGCTTAATTTTCCATCTAACACGGCATAGTAATTAGTGTAATTATAGGCACTACTGCTACAAATCGCTTGAGCTAGCACTTTACCTTTCGTTAGCGGGTAAAGTGTGATTTGTTTATTCCATACATCATCTTTATGAAGTTCATAACAGTAATTTTCTGCATCTTCATTCGTCCCATTACTTTTACGTAATAATGCTAATACCGCATCAAATTGTTTTTTTCACCGCGTTTTAGTTCCGTGGTTTGGCGGTTATTCACACTTACTGCCTCAATTTTTGGGTGCAGCCTGTGGCGCTAATACCGCATGTTTTTCTTGACCTTGACGAATGAGTGCAGAAGGCGTATTTAAACGTTGTTGAAATTCATCCATTTTGAGCATCGCGGCAGCTGCACCTTTATCAGATACTTTTTCCTTAAACTCACCAAACACCACTTCAATACTTGCGTTTCCTTTTTAGCGCCGTGAGTAATTCTGTTGTTTGTTTTTCACTTAATTTTGCGTTCCCCTCTTCTGAGAAATTTTTGGATCGTACCGAGTGATTGACCATTCAAGATAATTTCAGCCGTTTTATTACCCAGTTCATCGGGTAATAATGCTAATTGCGCCGTCACAGGTGCTTGCTCCCCCCCGCACTTCGAGTAAATAAAATCGAAACAGAATGCTCAGAGCCATCTCTTTCTTCTTGATAACCCGCCATATTACAAGTACCGGTATTATCACAAATCAAATCCCAGTTTTGATAAGTCTTTTCAAACCCTTTTAACGATGGCGCAGCCATTGCGGTAAGTGGTAGTAATGCGAGAAGAAGATATTTTTTCATTTTATGAATCTCTAAAAGAAGTTTTGCAAAAAATTCGTCAAATCTAACCGCTTTTAAGCACGTGTTGTTTATTTTACGATGATATCACTGACGAAAGTAGGTAACTGCCATGCGCCACCGGTAAACCATTTATAACAACCGCCTGTCATCCAGTCCGAAGTGCGGATAAAAATTTTTCCATTCCATACCGCGTCTTGCCCATTCCAACAATCACCGAATGCATGACCTTTGTAAGAACCTCTTACAAACGCATAACCTTGTTTTTCATCATAGCCTGCTTCGTTGTACTGCTCCGCTAAGACTTGTTCTACGTTGCTCAGTTTGTCATCGAGTACAGCATAGTAGTTGGTGCTTTGATAAGCGCCTTTAAAACAAAGCGCTTCAGCTAATACCTTATTCTGAGTTAACGGATAAATCATTATATTTTGGCTTTCTAAGTCTTCATCAACGCAGCCATCGTAAGCTTTACGTAACAGTGCTAGCACATGATTAAATTGTTTTTCACCGTATTTTAATTCTATTGTTTTTGCGGTTGTTCACGCTAACAGCATCAATTTTGGGTTTAACTTTTTGGCGCTAATACAGCATGTTTTTTTCTTGACCTTGGCGAATGAGTGCGGAAGGGGTATTTAATCGTTGTTGGAATTCATCCATTTTGAGCATGGCTGCCGCTGCGCCTTTGTCTGATACTTTAAGCGTGGTTTTCCCATAGGTGAGACGAATTTCGCTCTCTTTTTTCAATCCGCTAAGTAATGCCTTAGTTTGCTCTTCAGTCAGCTTATCTGGTGCGTCGTCAGAAATATGCTTGACTTTGCCTAATGATTTACCGTTTAACCAAATTTCAATGTCTTGACCGACTTGAACATCACGGTCGGCTTCACCGAATGGTAAAATAGTGAGTTTCCCTTCGACAGTAGCATTTTCACCTGCCGCGCGAGTAAATAAAATAGAAACTGGATCGTCTCCTTTCTCTTGATAACCTGCCATACGACAAGTGCCCGTGTTATCACATACTAAATCCCAATCTTGGTAGTTTCCAATACCTTTGATTGATGTTGAAGCTGCCATTGCAGTAAATGGTAATAATGAGAGAAGAATAACTTTTTTCATGTTATCAATTCCTAAAAGAAGATTTGCAAAAATAGAAGAAATCTGCCCGCTTACAAGTGGGCAGTAATTTTTATTTTAACGTTAATCTCGCTCACAAAAAAATCGGTAATCCGCCCCCAAGCTCCGCCCTGCAAACCCTTTACAAGAACCTGAGGGTATGTTCTTCAGTACGGATAAAGATTTTGCCATTCCAAACAGCTTCTTGCCCAGACCAACAATTACCGATACCACTCCCTTTTAAATGAGCCATTTACCGTTAAGACGTGAGTGTTTTTATCATAATCAGCATAGTTATACTTATTTGCCAGCACTTGCTCAACTTTGCTTAATTTTTCGTCTAATACGGCATAGTAATAAGTGGATTGATAAGAGCCTGCCAAACAAATCGCTTCAGCTAGCACTTTACCTTTCGTTAGCGGGTAAAGTGTAATTTGTTTATTCCATACATCATCTTTATGAAGTTCATAACAGTAATTTTCTGCATCTTCATTCGTACCATTACTTTTTACGTAATAATGCTAATACCGCATCAAACTGTTTTTTTCACCGCGTTTTTAATTCCGTGGTTTTGGCGGTTATTCACACTTACTGCCTCAATTTTTGGTGCAGCCTGTGGAGCCAATACCGCATGTTTTTCTTGACCTTGACGAATGAGTGCGGAAGGCGTATTTAAACGTTGTTGAAACTCATCCATTTTGAGCATCGCGGCAGCTGCACCTTTATCAGAGACTTTTTCCTTAAACTCACCAAAAAATCACTTCAATACTTGCGTTTCCTTTTAGTGCAGTGAGTAATTCTGTTGTTTGTTTTTTTCACTTAATTTTTGCGATCCCTCTTCTGAGAAATTTTGGAACGTACCGAGTGATTGACCATTTAAGATGATTTCAGCCGTTTTATTACCAACATCTTCAGGTAATAATGCCAACTGTGCGGTCACAGGTGCTTGCTCACCCGCACTTCGGGTAAATAAAATTGAAACAGGATGTTCAGAACCATCGCCTTCTTGATAACCCGCCATATTGCAAGTACCGGTATTATCACAAATCAAATCCCAGTCTTGATAAATCTTTTCAAACCCTTTTAACGATGGCGCAGCCATTGCGGTAAGTGGTAGTAATGAGAGAAGAAGATATTTTTTTCATGTTTACGAAATCTCTAAAAAGAAGTTTTTGCAAAAAAATTCGTCAAATCTAACCGCTTGTATTAAGCATTGTTTGTTTATTTTGACGATGATATCACTAACGAAAAGTTGGCAACTGCCATGCGCCACCGGTAAAACCTTTGCAAGATCCCGTTGTCCATTCTGAGGTGCGGATAAATATTTTACCATTCCATACTGCATCGTCACCGCTCCAGCAATCGCCTATTCCGCGTGCTTTATAAGTGCCTCTTACAAACGCATAACCTTGTTTTTCATCATAGCCTGCTTCGTTGTACTGATCCGCCAAGACTTGTTCTACTTTTGCTCAGTTTGTCATCGAGTACAGCATAGTAATTGGTGCTTTGATAAGCACCACTGGCACAGAGTGCTTCAGCTAATACCTTATTTTGTGTTAAGGGATAAAGTGTTATATCTTGGCTTTCTAAGTCTTCATCAACGCAGCCATCGTAAGCTTTACGTAACAGTGCTAGCACATGTTTAAATTGTTTTTCACCGCGTTTTAATTCTATTGTTTTGTGGTTATTCACACTTACAGCCTCAACTTTTGGTGCAGCCTGTGGCGCTAATACCGCATGTTTTTCTTGACCTTGGCGAATAAGTGCGGAAGGCGTATTTAACCGCTGTTGGAATTCATCCATTTTGAGCATGGCTGCCGCTGCGCCTTTGTCTGACACTTTAAGCGTAGTTTTCCCATAGGTGAGACGAATTTCGCTCTCTTTTTTCAATCCGCTAAGTAATGCCTTAGTTTGCTCTTCAGTCAGCTTATCTGGCGCGTCGTCAGAAATATGCTTGACTTTGCCTAATGATTTACCGTTTAACCAAATTTCAATGTCTTGACCGACTTGAACATCACGGTCGGCTTCTCCGAATGGTAAAATAGTGAACTTTCCTTCCACTGCAGCATTTTCGCCTGCCGCACGAGTAAATAAAATAGAGACTGGGTCACTACTTTCATCCTGATAACCTGCCATACGACAAGTGCCCGTGTTATCACATACTAAATCCCAATCTTGGTAGTTTCTCCAATACCTTTGATTGAAGTGGCCATTGCTGCTACTGGCAATAAAGTTAATAACAATACTTTTTTCATCTCGAAGTTCCTTTTGGGATGGGCGTATTACAATAATGCTGCCGCCGTTTTATCCAAATACCATTCCGTCACCCCATTTTTTGCTTTAATTTTGGCAGCAGGGTAAGGCAGATTTTCTGCAGGCGTCGTTTGGATTTCTTTTAAAATATCCGCTTTGCTTTCGCCGGTGACCAAATAGGTAATGCGTTTGGCTTGTTCAATGAGTTTGGCTGTTTTAGAAATGCGGATTTGACCGCTTTCAGGGTGTTTTGCAATGACCGCAAGATTTTCATCATAAAAATTAGTTTGATGTGGGAAGAGAGAAGCAGTATGACCGTCAGTTCCCATACCTAAAATGATCCAATCAAAAACACCGTTTGGAATGACCGCACTTAATTCTTCTTCGAAGCGTTTTAGTTCAAAGTGCGGTTCATTTTCGCCACGAATTCTGTGGATGTTTTCCGTTGGAATTTGAATATGCTCGAATAAGAGTTTTTGCACTTCGCCATAGTTGCTTTCTGAATCGGTTGGTGGAACCATGCGATCATCACCCCACCAAAAATGCAGATTTTTCCAGTTAATTTGTTCAGCATAAGGCGCTTTGGCTAAGGTTTTAAATAACAACTTAGGTGTTGAACCACCGGAAAGGGAAATATGCACAGGGATGATTTAATTGGCTATAAATCACAAATTCTTGGGCGATCTTTTTCAACAGCGTGTTGAGCTGTTGGGAAAGGTAATGGTGTTCATGTTTGCTTCTCTTTATATCGATGATAGCCTTCTTCCGCTTGTAGGGAAGAAGGCGAGCGATTAATGATTAAACCTTTTTTTCTTCATTTTGCCGCTTGGTTTACGCCATACGCGACCACTTTTTCGCAATGAGTTTTTTTCGGCTGCAACGGGTCCCCAAGTGCCAGCTTCATATTCGTAAACTCGACCGCCTGCTTCTTTTGTAGTCTCAAAAATTGGTTGAACGAATTTCCATGCAGCGTGAACGGCATCAGTACGAGCGAAGAGTGTCGCATCACCTTTCATCGCATCGAGCAATAAGCGCTCATAAGCCGTCAGGACTTGGTCATCGGCTAAATCAGCATAACGGAAATCCATTGACACTTCTTTTGGCTTCAAAGCCTGCCCCTGGTTTTTTTCAAGCCGAAACGCATTGAAATCGCTTCATCGGGTTGAATACGAATGATCAATTTATTTTCTGGTGCATTTTGACTGAATACAGGGTGCGGAGTAGTTTTGAAATGAATAACAATTTCAGTCACACGTGCCGGCAAGCGCTTACCTGTTCGTACATAGAAAGGTACACCCGCCCAACGCCAGTTTTCGATTTCACAACGTAAGGCCATAAAGGTTTCAGTGCGAGAGTTAGCAGGCACACCTTTTTCTTGTAAATAGCCTTTGACTTCTTTGCCATCAATTTCTGCTGCAGTGTATTGACCAAGTACTAAGTTATGTTCAACGTCATCTTGCGTTAATGGACGTAGAGAATGCATGACTTTAGCCACTTCATCACGCATTGAGTTTGCGTTGATGATTGCGGGCGGCTCCATGGCAACCATAGCTAAAACTTGTAATAAGTGGTTTTGGAACATATCACGCATTGCACCGGAGCCATCGTAATAGCCACCACGTTCTTCTACACCAATGGCTTCGGCTCCCGTAATTTCGACATAATCAATGTAATTACGGTTCCAAAGTGGTTCGAATAAACCATTTGAGAAACGTAAAACAAGTAAGTTTTGTACGGTTTCTTTACCAAGATAATGGTCGATACGATAGATTTGATGTTCTTCAAAGAAACGATGAATTTGGACGTCGAGTTCTTGTGCTGTTTTTTCATCGTAACCAAAAGGTTTTTCGACAATAATCCGTTTCCAACCCTCTTCTTCGGTGTTTAAACCATGAGCTGCAAGACATTCTGGAATCACACCATATAAACTTGGCGGGCGTGGACATGTAATAAAGCGTGTTGCCATTCGTTTGATATTTAGTATGTAATTCTTCTAAACGAGGGACTAATTTTCCATAATCGGCCGCATCAGATGTGTTTACCGCTTGGTAATAGAGATGGTTACAGAATTCTTCGAGCGTTTCAGGCGTAGTTTCTTCTGTTTGAAGAAGTGCTTCGCGCATTTTCTCACGGAAAGTGTCATCGTTTAATTCTGAACGAGCGACACCTAATACAGAAAATTGGTTTAAACGCCCAAATTTGAAAAGATTATAAAGTGCTGGAATGAGTTTGCGGTGTGTTAAATCACCAGAAGCACCAAAAATTACGATACAGTTATTATTCGTTTGCATATTATTCCTTATTGTTCCGAGTAGTGTTTTTAAATAATGCAATATATTACTGCACTTTACCAATCGAACCAATCAATTAAATTGAAAGACAGATGCCCAATTTTGTGTATTATCTGACACCATCACAAAGTTTGGGATTAATTAAACTTTCACGCTGGTTATAGGTGAGTGGCTGAAAGTGTGGATCGAAAAAATTCCACCATTGATTTCAGCTAATAAAATTTCAGCGCCTGCAGTGTCCCATTCGCCGGTTTTGCCGAGGCGAACATAGCAATCAACAGCTCCCTCAGCAACCAAACCGCTTTTCAAACTGCTCGAACCCACCACCGTAAATTCGCATGCCAAATTCTTTGCTAAAATTGACCGCACTTTTTCTTGTGAAGTGGTGACGCCTACGGCGATTTTTAACGGCTTCGTGAGATCGATTTTTTGTGGTTGTAAGGCTTTTATCTCTTTGTCACTCTGTTTGAATGCCCCAAAACCTTTCATGGCGTAATAGGTGATATTCAAAATAGGGAAGTGAATGACCCCCAGTACAGGTTGATGATTTTGTACGAGTGTAATCAAAACGGAAAATTGATCCGTGCGATCAATAAATTGCTGCGTGCCATCAAGGGGATCGATCAACCAATAGGTTTGCCAAGTTTGGCGTTGTTCAAAGGGAATATTGCAGTTTTCCTCTGAAAGAACAGGGATATCGGGGAAAAGAGCGGTCAGTTTTTCAATTAAAAACTGGCTGACAAATAAATCCGCCGCTGTAACAGGTGTGTTATCCGATTTAGTTTGTATTGCCACATCCTGTTGGTAAAAACGAGCCAAATGTTTTCCCGCTTCATTAGCAAGCGTGAGGACTTGATCGAGAAGAGATTGAGATAATTGCATATTTATTCTCTACTTTGATTTCGGTAATAACAAGGAGAGGAAAATTGTCGTATAGATTGCCATGATAGCAGATCCGCCTAAGATGAAGGATATACGGTCTGTGAGGTATTTCGTATTCGGCGCGATCGCGACATTACCGATACTCCAATAACAAAAAATAATGATAAATGAAAAAAGGAGGATTTTCTTCCAGTGATGGCGTAGATAGCCTCGGCATTTGGCAACGTAAGCATTGATTATCGCCGGAACAGTGAGAGGCCAAAATGTCAGAAAGAAACCAAATAACGCAGAGTCGAAATAACCTTCTCTGTAGTCGTCTAGGTCGAAAAGGACATAAGCGATAACACTGCCTATCAGCTGCGTAACTAGTGGGAAGATAATAATCGCTTTCAAATAAGGGGATTGAGTTGACACCTTAAGCTCCTAGAAAAATAGGCTATCCGAGGACAGCCTATTTTCATCCATTATTTTGATTTCTTCGCACGCAATACACGAGAAACGAAAATAAAGACACCGAAGATAAACACGGCAAGACCGAGTAATTCGCCTATATTATCCCAGTTTTCTAACGCTAAGGCTAATGGTGCTTCAGATCCGCCAGATGTTACAGATGCCGCAATAATGAAGGCTAAGATAACGCCCATTAAGCTTTCACCGACAATTAAACCTGCCGCGAAAAGTGTACCGAAACGTTCTGCTTTTTTCTCTACTTCAGTATCGTTAGTGCGTTTTGCATAGCGCTTAATATTGCGTGTGAGAAGCCATGTCATCACCGCACCGACCACAACCGGCATATTGATTGATGGTGGAAGGTAAATACCAATACCAACCGCTAATACTGGTAACGCAAAACGACTGTTGCTGGTTTTACGCATAAGCGCATCTACGATGATTAAGACCACACCCAAACCTACACCACTTAAAATGTAAGTCCATTCTAATTGGTTGGTGAAAATACCTTTTGAAATAGTGGTCATAATGGTTGCTTGTGGCGCTGAAAGTGCTTGTGTTGGATCCATGTCTGGACGTGGTAATGCACCCGTGAAACCATAAGCGTGGTATAAATTTCTAATACCGGCGCAATCACTAATGCACCAACGAAACAACCAATGATTAACGCAACCTGTTGTCTCCAAGGTGTTGCTTCAACTAAAAGACCGGTTTTTAAGTCTTGTAAGTTATCGTTTGAAATAGTTGCTGTGGTTAATACGATAGATGCGGTGAACAAGGTCAATGCGGTTAAGAATTTTTGACCGTCTGCCGTTTCAAATAAGCCACTGCTTTTACCAATGGTCACTAAAACAAGTGAAATCACGATCACGGAAATAATCCCGATACCTGAAATTGGGCTGGAAGATGAACCAACTAATCCCGCCATATAACCAGATGCTGCTGCAACGAAGAAAGCCAATTAACACCGCAAGCAGAGTACAAACCACGACTAATAACACGGCAAGTTCAGCAGAAATTGGTGCGGCTGCAACGAAGTGATATAAGGAAATCACGATTAATACAACAGTCGCCAATAAAATATAAATAATGGTTTTTGGCGATAAGTCGATATCAATACGATTTTCTGATTCAGCTTGTGAGCCTTTTAACATACGGAAAGAATGAACCATCCCTTCAATCATTGGTTTGAGAAGGATTAATAATGTCCAAATCGCTGCAATACCGATAGTACCCACACCAATAAAGCGCACTTTGGTTTTCCATTCGGTCATGGCATAGCTCACGATGGAAGCATCGGTTGGCATATCACCTGTTGCGGTGAAATAAGGTACAGCCACACCCCAAGCGAGGAATGTCCCGAATAACATCGCAAGACCGCCTACGATACCAATTAAGTAGCCCGCACCGACTAATGCAAGAGAGAAACCCATCGGTAATTGGAAAACGGCTTTGCCGTTAGAGAACCATGCACTAGCGCTGTCAGACATGACACGTAATGCGTTAGTTAAGAACGCAACGGTTCCCGCGAAAATACCGCCATAAGCGATATCTTTTACACCACTGTCGCTTTCGTCATTATTGCCTGCTTTTAAGATTTCAGCTGCAGCCACACCCTCAGGGTAAGGTAAGTCGCTGTTTACCACCATCGCACGACGTAATGGAATAGTGAATAGTACGCCCAACGTACCGCCAGAGGCACAGATAAGCACAGTTTGCCAGAATGGGAATTCCTGCCAGTAACCCATCATTAATAGACCTGGAAGAACGAAAATAACAGAAGACAATGTCCCCGCTGATGAAGCTTGGGTTTGCACCATGTTATTTTCTAAGATACTGGAATCCTTGAAGAATTTTAAAATTGCCATAGAAATTACGGCAGCTGGAATGGAGGAGGCGAAAGTCATCCCCACTTTAAGACCCAAATAAACGTTAGATGCAGTGAAGATCACTGTAATTAACGCCCCAAGGAACATTCCTCGGAAGGTCAATTCTTTTTAAATTATCATGAGACATAAATTTTTCCTATTTATTTTTTTGAAAAATGACTATACATTCTCAAAAAAAGAATAATTATTCAAGTTTTATTTAAAGTTAATCGCTTGCAATTAGAATTTATCTAAATTTTCTTCGATTTATTTACGTTTTTTTAAATAATCTCGTAAGGTATAAAGTGCGGTTAAGTTTCTTGCCTCATTAAATTCATCACTCACCAACAGGGCATCAAGTTGAGATAAAGGGTAACGCACGATTTCTAGTGGTTCGGGTTCATCCCCTTCCAGTTGATTTGGGTATAGATCTTCACCTAGTAAAACGTGCATTTTATGACCCATGATTTGTGGATTGATCTTCATCGTGCGTAAAAATCGTCCATTTTTTTGCCCCAAAACCAATTTCTTCCTGTAATTCGCGATTTGCACTTTGTTCGGGCGTTTCTCCCGTATCCATTCCACCTTTTACAAAACCTAACTCATATTGTTCTGTTCCAACAGCATATTCACGAACCAGGAGTAGATCCTTCCATCAATTGCAATCACCATGACAGAATCGCGATTAAAAGGGCGGAAACGTTCATAAGTGCGGTCAATGCCATTAGAGAATTTGAGATCGACAGCTTGAATTTCAAACAAGCGGGATTTTGCCACCGTGGAAAGGGAGAGAATGTGTGGAAGTTGTTTTTTCATGATATTAGCCCTATTATCTTGTTATTGGCTCATCATACGCAAAGTGAGAGAAATAGGAAGAGTTATGGCTGAAAATAACGAAGTACGATTAGATAAATGGCTTTGGGCGGCGCGTTTTTATAAAACCCGTAGCATTGCGAAAGCGATGATTGAAGGGGGCAAAGTCCATTACAACGGTCAACGAGCTAAAGTGAGTAAAAATGTAGAAATCGGTGCTATGATTAAGCTACGTCAAGGCAACGATGAAAAAGAAATTGAAGTGATTGCGTTGAGTGACCAACGTCGTGGCGCCCCTGAAGCCCAATTGCTTTACCAAGAAACGGCACAGAGTGTGAAAAAACGCGAAGAAATGGCATGGGCAAGAAAAAATAATGCACTTTCGATGCCACATCCTGATCGTCGTCCAAACAAAAAAGAACGTCGAGATTTATTGAAATTTAAACACCAAGATGAGTTCTAGAAAACAAAAGTGCGGTCAAATTTTGACCGCACTTTTTGTATTAATGATTTTTATGACTTGTGCTGTATAGGATTTTATCGGTATAAGCCATGGCAATCGCTGAAATCAAGAAAGAAAAATGAATAATCACTTCCCACATAATTGTTTTTTCAGGAATTTTTGAGGCATTCACAAAGGTTTGCAATAAGTGAATAGACGAAATGCTGATAATTGACATGGAAAGTTTAACTTTCAGCACGGTCGCATTCACATGACTCATCCATTCAGGTTGATCAGGGATGGTTTTTTTCGTACGCAGTTTTGAAACAAAAAAATCTCATAACCGCCTAATGTTACCATCACCAATAAGTTAGCAATCATCACCACATCAATGAGATTGAGTACGGCGAGCATAATGGTGTCCGCATCCATTTCATTAACATTAGTGATGAGATACCACAAGTTTTTTTCATAAACTTGTAGGCATAGATGCCTTGCACGACAATTAAAACCTAAAGTAAATAGGCACTTGTAACCAACGACTTGCAAAAAAATCGTTTTGCTTAGAAAAGTTAGTCTGTTCATTATATTTTGCACATGGATCCGAGATTTCTTTTTGTTCCGTTGCCATAAAATTCCTCATAAATAAAAATTCAAATAAAAAAGCGGCAAGAAAATAGCCGCTTTTAAAGAAAAATTCAACCGATGTTTTTTATTTTACCTCATTTTCGGTAGTGATAAGGGATAGGCGCGTTAAATCCACGTCATTATTGAGCAATTCAACGTTTGGCATGCTCTTGTTAGCTTTCGCTGACAAGTCTTTAAAGCGTTCCACTTTCCCCACTAAACCTTGTTGTCCCACAAGGGCAGTGACAGTGCTGTTGTATTGATTGCTCACAGTGGAAAGGGTGTTGCCCAGTTTGTTTAAACGTTCTGCCACCAGGCAAATCTGGTTGTAAATTTCACCTGCTTTTTCTGCGATTTCTTTGGCTTCGGCGTTGCCGCGTTCGATACGCCATAAATTCGCCACAGTACGCAAAATTGGCATAAGGGTCGTGTGCGAAACCATAATCACATTTTTCTCATAGCCATAATTAAACAGACTTGGGTCTAATTTTAAGGCTTCAATATAAGCGGGTTCCACTGCGATGAACATCAAGACAAAATTAGGGCTACGCATGCCAATCAAATTGCTGTAATCCTTTCGGTGCAAGTCATCAATGTGATTTTTCAGGGCTTTAATATGCTCCCTTAGTAAACGCTCACGTTCAAATTCATCCTCAGAATTGACCGCACTTTCGTAAGCATTCAATGACATTTTGCTATCGATGATGATGTTTTTCTCATCGGGCAAATTGAGCACAAAATCAGGATAGTTTCGACCGCCTTGTTCATCTTTAAAATGGGCCTGTGCACTGTAATGCACGTTTTCAATCAAAGCCTGCCAACTGAAGTGCGCGCTCAAGTTGTACTTCTCCCCAGTTGCCTAGGGTTTTCTTTTCACCTTTTAACGCCGAGGTTAAATTATTGGCTTCTTGCGACATATTTAAGCCAATTTCCAACACCTTTTTGATTTCCGCTTCTAAGCCCGCATTGCCTTTTACGGATTCCGAATGGATTTCATTGACTCGTTTTTGAAAGCCTTCGATTTGTTCACGGAAAGGCTTCAATAAGGTTTCCAATGCGGTTTGATTGGTTTGATTAAAGGATTGGCTTTTTTCTTCCAAAATGCGGTTGGCCAGATTTTGGAATTCCACGCCTAGCTGTTGTTTGGATTGCTCAATATGCTGTTGCTGTTCGGCAAAATGCTTTTCTTTTTCGGAAAGGGTAGTTTTCAACTCCGTTAATTCTTGTGAAAGTGCGGTCAATTTTTCCTGTGTGTTTTGCTGCTCTTGTTCTTTTCGTAGCACATTTTCTTGCGCTTGTTGTAATTGACCTTGCAAACTGTCGGCTTGTGCTGACGCGATCCCAAATCGTTCTTTTAATGCGGTGATTTGCCCGCCAATTTGATCGTGTCGGAGCTGTTCTTCATCCAATTCTTTTTCTAAATATTGGATTTTTTCATCACGTTCATTAAGGCGAGTTTGTAAGCCTTCCGCATGAGTTTGCGCTTTAACGGCTTGTTGTTCTAATTGATTTTTGACTGCGCTTAAAGCATCAAAACGCTCAGCTAATTGGTTGTAATCACCGATGGTTTTATTGAGATCTTGTTGTAATTCTTGCGTATCTCGTTTGCTGCGGCTTAATAGAAAAAGCATCACAATGCTAATAAAAACCAGCACGGCAATGATGATTAAATATTGATTAGGCGTGAGTTCTGACATAAATAGGCTCCTGGAAACAGAAAAATTTTAGCATATTCCCAGAAACTTTTTAAAAAAATTAAGATTGTTAATTAGATAAGAAAAGTGCGGTCAAAAATAACCGCACTTTTTTAGGAAGATTAGTAGTTTGAGTTAATCAATACTTCTTCACCGTAGCCACCAAGGGTTGGCATTGGTTGGTAAGTTGAGTTTGCTGCACGCATTAAGCGGATGCCGCGAATACCTGCTTCTTTTGCGGCTAGGATATCGTCATCGCTGTCACCATAGTGAATACTCACTTTGTGCTCAATAATACCCGGTGTTTTGTTATATTTAGTTGGAAGTTTGCGACCGCCCATGAATTCTACAGGGTGCATATCTTTAATATTAAAGGCTTTTTTTGTAGCACAGGTGTCACACCATCTTTATCGCCAGCTGTACGACCGGTAATAAAATAAATTTGGTCACCACGTGCTTGGTGCATATTAATTAAATCCACCGCAATTTGTTTTGGAATGGAATATTGGTCACAACCTGCATTCACTTCATTCCAGAAATCTTGATTTTTTTAAGTAATCATTTTTTTACCTGGTGAGTATTTTTTTCTTGGCCGTGATAGAAACAAGGGCTACTGAAAAAGTACAGTATCATCAATGTCGAAGCTCACATTAATTGGTGCTTTGCCTTCTAATTCTTTTTTCAACTGCTCAACAGAGATCCAGTGAATCGGTTTTTGCTCTGTCATTTCACGAGCATTCGTACCTTGTTCAGTGTAAGGTTCTTTGTTTGATGCAAAAGTAGAGGCTGCGCTTGCCGCTAAAATTGCAATGGCAGAAAGTTTAAGTAAATTTTTCATGTTTTCCTCATTAAGTAGTTTGTTTTATTTGTAACAAATCATATTCCTTTAAAATAAAGGTGTGAAATAATAGCAATCGTTTGCTATTTAAAAAAGTGATCTTTGTCACATTTTTTTAAACTGATTGTCTAATAAAGCATCAAAGAAAAATTTTCCCTTGAATTTGGTGGAATCGATCGCCATATAACGAGTAACTTTTCTTAAAAGAAGGATTAAAAGAATGACAACAATTGTAAGCGTACGTCGTAATGGCCAAGTGGTTGTTGGGGGCGATGGACAGGTTTCATTAGGCAACACAGTGATGAAAGGGAATGCCCGTAAAGTGCGCCGTTTATATAATGGCAAAGTTTTAGCCGGTTTCGCAGGTGGTACAGCCGATGCGTTCACCTTATTTGAATTATTTGAGCGTAAATTAGAAATGCATCAAGGGCATTTGTTAAAAGCCGCGGTGGAATTAGCCAAAGATTGGCGAACAGATCGTGCGTTACGCAAGTTAGAAGCGATGCTGATTGTGGCGGATGAAAAAGAAAGTTTAATCATTACCGGTATTGGTGATGTAGTTCAACCAGAAGCTGATCAGATTTTTAGCCATTGGTTCAGGCGGTAATTATGCATTATCGGCAGCCCGTGCGTTGGTGGAGAAATACCGATTTATCAGCTCGTGAAATTGTGGAAAAAAATCTTTAAAAAAATTGCCGGGTGATATTTGCGTGTTTACCAATACGAAATTTCACTATCGAAGAATTACCGAATAAATAAGGAAAGAAATTATGTCTGAAATGACCCCTCGTGAAATTGTTTCCGAATTAGATCAACATATTATCGGCCAAAAAAGAGGCGAAAAAGAGCGGTTGCGATCGCGTTACGTAACCGTTGGAGAAGAATGCAGTTGCAAGAGCCACTTCGTCATGAAGTGACCCCTAAAAAAATATTTTTAATGATTGGGTCCAACGGGGGTGGGTAAAAACCGAGATTGCACGTCGTCTTGCAAAAATTAGCCAATGCACCTTTCATTAAAGTGGAAGCGACGAAGTTCACCGAAGTGGGCTATGTGGGGAAAGAAGTGGATTCCATTATCCGTGATTTAACGGACAGTGCGATGAAATTGGTTCGCCAACAAGAAATTGCGAAAAAAATCGTGCGAAAGCAGAAGATGCGGCGGAAGATCGTATTTTAGATGCATTATTGCCACCACCAAAAAATCAATGGGGTGAAGTCGAAAACCACGATACTAACAGCAGCACTCGCCAAGCTTTCCGTAAAAAATTACGTGAAGGACAATTAGACGATAAAGAAATTGAAATTGATGTGTCGGCGGGCGTGTCAATGGGTGTGGAAATCATGGCCCCTCCAGGCATGGAAGAAATGACCAATCAGTTGCAATCCATGTTCCAAAGTTTAGGTTCGGATAAAACTAAAAAACGCAAAATGAAAATTAAGGATGCATTAAAAACCTTAATTGACGATGAAGCAGCAAAATTGATCAACCCAGAAGAATTAAAACAAAAAGCCATTGATGCAGTTGAGCAAAACGGTATCGTGTTTATTGATGAGATCGATAAGATCTGTAAAAAAGGCGAATACAGTGGTGCAGATGTATCACGTGAAGGTGTGCAACGTGACTTATTACCATTAGTGGAAGGTTCAACGGTGAATACTAAACACGGGATGGTAAAAACCGATCATATTCTCTTTATTGCATCGGGCGCATTCCAAGTGGCGCGTCCATCAGATTTAATCCCTGAATTGCAAGGTCGTTTGCCGATTCGTGTTGAATTATCAGCATTAACGGCAGAAGATTTTGAGCGTATTCTAACTGAGCCAAATGCGTCTTTAACGGAACAATATAAAGCGCTTATGGCAACAGAAGGCGTGAGTATTGAGTTTACACAAGATGCGATTAAGAAAATTGCTGAAGCAGCTTTCCGTGTGAATGAGAAAACAGAGAATATCGGAGCAAGACGTTTACATACCGTTATGGAACGTTTAATGGATAAAATTTCATTTGATGCGAGCGATATGAACGGACAAACTGTGAATATCGACGCGGCCTATGTGATTGAGGCATTAGGCGAAGTGATTGAAAATGAAGATTTAAGTCGATTCATTCTGTAATTGAATTTTGGATAAAGAAAAAGTGCGGTTATTTTTAACCGCACTTTTTTTATCTCTAGATTAAGATTAGTGACCGCCGCAACCACAGCCGCCATGACCGTGTCCGTGATCATGATCGTGTTTATGACCACCGCCACAGCAACCACCGTGTCCATGATCGTGATCATGGTGGTGATGACCGTGACCGCCACAACCGCAGCCGTGACCACCTTCATCATCGTGATGATGGTGATGATCGTGTTCACCATGCACGTGACCGTGAGCAATTTCTTCTAATGTTGCTTCACGAGTACCAACAACTTCAACAGTGAAGTGTAATTCTTGACCCGCTAACATGTGGTTACCATCAACCACCACTTCATCGCCGTCCACTTCAGTGATCACAACAGGAACAGGGCCGATATCTGTATCTGCTAAGAAACGCATACCAACCACCACTTCATCAACGCCTTGGAATACCTCTTTTGGTACACGTTGAACCATGTTTTCATTGTATTCGCCGTAGCCTTCTTCTGGTTGAACACGTACTTCAAATTTGTCGCCAACTTCTTTACCTTCTAAGGCATTTTCAAGACCAATGATTAAGTTATTGTGGCCTTTGTAAATATTCTAATGGTTGATTTGCTGGTGCTTCATCAACTAATACACCGTCTTGAGTACGTACTTGGTAAGCGATACTCACAACCGTATTTTTTTTGCTACTTTCATATTGTTTTCCTTATTAAAAAAATCGTTGTTCATTGTATAGAAAAATTATTCTTTAAGCAATGCAATTCGCGCATTCACACTGACTTTAATTTTTCTCTTTGCCACTTTGAGTGTAAGTTTCATCTTTCCCACTCGAGTATAAACTTTTAGAGCTTAGTTCGGCTGCAGCATAAGGGCGGAAATCAGCGACTGAATCATTAGCTGAGGAAATTTCAAGGTTCTGTATGCGATAACCTTTCACCTGCAAGGATTCTTGAATTAAGACTGCTTTTATCTTTAAGTTTTTGCTAAAGCTTCTTTGGTTAATTCATTTTCTAAACTACTTAATTTTTTTCACGAGAAACAGAGGCATTGACCTGAGCAATGGCCAATACGCCATCTAGTTCATTTACTAATGTTGATAAGGCTTGAGAGTCTTTACTTTCTAAGGTTAATCCTGCATGCGCAATCCAACCTTGCTGTTTGCCTTTATTATCGTAACGAACCATGGTATTACGAGAATTATCAGTAATTTCGACCGAGCTCTGTGCTTTCGCTAATTCAATGGCTTTTATTCATTTTTTTCTGCCATGGTTTTTATTGAGCGCGGATAAATCATTGCCTTCCGCTTGGTAAAAAAAGGGAGACTTGCAATAAATCACGTTCTACTGCTTTTTTTTCTGCTTCAACAGTAAAGGTTACATCAGCTGGATAATTCGGTACGGGTTCTTCTGCAAAAGAAGCGATAGGTAAGGCAAGTAATGCAAGAGAAAGTGCTTTGAGTTTCATTTTTTCATTCCTATTTGGGTAAGATAAAAATTAAGGGCGATTAACTCCCCCACATTATTAATGTAAACGTTCGTTGTCGTCTTCGACATCTTCATCGTCAGAAAAATTCGCCGTCATCGCCGTATTCATCGTCCTCCGCATTCGGATCTTCAAAATACGTGCCCCAGCCATCATAAATGCCTTTGTATTTTTTTCGACTAATGGTAAAAATTTCTTTTTGTTGTGCATCGATAATTTCAGGCTTTAATTCCACTTCACTGATGATGTCAAAACAGAAAATGACCTTTGCCATTTTCATCTTCAAATTCTTCTGCTTCTGACACTTCATAGCCTGCTTTGAAAGCATCCACGGCAATTTTTTTCTAAGGTATCAAAAATCATAATGGGCGATGTGATGTTCGATAATATAAAGCGCATCCGGATCGCTGCCGTCATTTAATAAATCCGTAATGATTTCACGGGTTTCTTCTTGAAGTTCGTTAAAGTTCGTCATAAGGCATTCCTTTTGTCAGAAAAAAAGTGCGGTCATTGTAGGGGATAAAGATGAAAAATGTCGCTAAAAAAATTTATTCTCATTTCAGTTTGCCTTGAAGAGGGCGGAAAGGTTAAAAATTCTGCGCGAAATAAATTGTGCTTAACATGCCCAGCTGATCACGCTATTTATTGCAGCGAAAAAAAGTTGGGCTTTCTTATTTTAGAACGAAAAAAATGGTCAAACATCTCCCTTTATTTCACCTTAAAAAAACACCGCCAAAAAAACAACCGCACTTTTTAAAGCAAGAATTTGCTGATTTTATTGTTAAAGAAGATCTTGGGCTATGAAATGTCAGGCGAAGGCGAATTTGTGGCGGTAAAAAAATCCGTAAAACAGATTGTAATACATTGTTTGTGGGCGAAAAAAACTTGCCAAGTTTGCGGGTGTTTCTGATCGAAATATGGGGTATGCCGGTTTGAAAAGATCGTCATGGTATTACAGAACAATGGTTTTGTTTACAAATGCCAGGTAAAGAAACGCCTGATTTTTAGCCAATTTCAATTGAAGGCGTCGAGATTTTTAGACGTCACTCGCCACAATCGTAAAAATTCGCACCGGTAGTCTTCAAGGGAATGCTTTTTGAGATTTTATTGCGCGGTGCAAAAGAAAGTGATGAATTAAATGAACGTTTAAATTTTGTGGCGAAATATGGTTTCCCTAACTACTTCACCGAACAACGTTTTGGTCGAGATGGGTCATAATCTGACTCAAGCGATTTGTTGGGCGAAAGGGGAGATTAAGGTCAAAGATCGTAAAAAAACGCAGTTTTTTTACCTTTCAGCGGCTCGTAGCGAAATTTTTAATTTAGTTGTGGCAGAACGAATTGAACAAAATGTGGCAGATCGGGTTCTAAGAGACGATATTGTGCAATTAAACGGATCTCACAGTTGGTTTAAGGCCGATGAAAAATGAAGATTTAGCGGTTTTACAGCAACGTTTAAACGAGCAAGATATTTTTATTGACCGCACCTTTAATTGGCGAAGAAAAATTTATCTGCAAGTGCGGTTGAAAAATCAAGTGGTTTTTAGAACATCAGGTTTTCCAAGAATTAATGAAACAAGAAAGAATGAAAGCCGCTCGCCGCCCTTTTATTGATGCAGGCAAAAGATTTCCATTGGACGTTTGTTGAAGAAGGATTAAAGCTCTCGTTTTATTTGCCGGCAGGGAGTTATGCCACTGCATTGGTGCGAGAGTTAGTGAATATTAAGGAAGAAGAATAATGCGAATTTTAGTCAGCAATGATGACGGTTTTCACGCCGAAGGGATTCAAGTTTTAGCAAAAGAATTACGAAAAATTGCCGATGTGGTGATTGTTGCGCCCGACCGTAATCGTAGCGCGGCATCAAGCTCATTAACGCTTGTTGAGCCGCTTCGCCCTCGTCATTTAGATTGCGGTGATTACTGCGTGAATGGCACCCCTGCAGATTGCGTGCATTTGGCTTTAAATGGTTTTTTATCTGGCCAAGTGGATCTTGTGGTATCTGGCATTAATGCGGGTTGCAATATGGGGGATGATACGATTTATTCCGGTACCTTGGCCGCAGCATTGGAAGGGCGTCATTTAGGATTGCCAGCCATTGCTGTCTCTTTAGATGGTCGTCTGCATTATGAAACAGCCGCTCGTGTGGTGTGTGATTTAATTCCGAAATTACATCCTCAATTATTGAATAAACGCGAAGTGATCAATATCAATGTGCCAGACTTGCCTTATGAAGAACTTAAAGGCATCAAAGTCTGTCATTTAGGCTATCGCACATCTGCAGCTGAAGTGATTAAACAAGAAGATCCTCGTGGCGAAAATATCTATTGGATTGGTCCGTCAGGCTTGCCGGAATATGATGGTGAAGGCACCGATTTCCATGCAGTAAAAAAATGGTTATGTTTCCATTACGCCAATTCAAGCCGATCTTACGGCTCATCAGTCAATTGCTGCTTTACAAGATTGGCTGGAAAGTGAATAATGTGCCATTTTGAAACGAATTTTTCCCCATTGAACCCATGAAGGATAAGTGAATGAATATTTTTTTGGTGCGATGTACGATAAAAACGATGCAATGGTCAAAAACATCGCTTTTGCCGTGTTTTTGGTTATCCTTTGTGAGTTTTATTGAAGCTATTTTCTTTCCAATTCCACCCGATGTGATGTTGATTCCAATGTCAATGTCAAAGCCGAAAAGTGCGTTTCGTTTTGCGCTTTATACGGCGGTCGCTTCTGTTGTGGGGGGGATGATTGGTTATGCTATCGGCTATTATGCCTTTGATTGGGTTCAAGGTTATATTCAACAATGGGGTTACCAAGCCGCTTGGGAACAAGCTATGGCGTGGTTTAAAGAATGGGGCGTTTTAGTGGTCTTTGTCGCTGGTTTTAGCCCGATTCCTTATAAAGTTTTCACCATTTGCGCCGGTGTAATGCAAATGGCGTTTATCCCCTTTGTGATTACCGCGTTTGTGTCGCGTTTTGCTCGTTTTATTTTAGTGGCAAAACTCGCCGCATGGGGCGGAGAAAAATTCGCCGCGAAATTACGGAAATCCATTGAAGTCATTGGTTGGAGTGTCGTTGCTTTTAGCCGTGATTATTTATATTATTTTAAAATAACAGGATGACCTTTTTTATGAATAAATTACTCTTTATTATCTCGAGTGCATTGCTGGTTTCAGCTTGTACGGGAGAGCCGAAAAAACAAGATCCCGACGCATTGCCAGATGGTATTATGCAACCAGTAGAAGGAACGGGAGCGGTTGCCGGTGGTAGCTTTATGCCGGAAATTGAAAAAGAATTCAATGCCAAATCAAATGAAATAAATTTAATTTTTAAAGGAAGAATAAATGAAAAAAATCGTTTTTTTATTGCTCCCTGTGAGTATCGCTATTTTAACGGCTTGTAGTTCAAATAGCCCTGCACCAATCGAAAATGTGGATGGCACACTTTCTCCAGGTGTAATGCAACCTGTTGATAATAACTCTAGCGGTACATGGCAGCCAGAAATCCAACAAAAATACCATGCCAAGTACAATGGGCAGCAGCGTGCCAACGGGAACTCAAACACCACAGCCAAGTTTCCAACCAACTTATCAACCGGTACAACAGCTGCAGCAGCAACTCAAACCAACAGCCTGCTCCAGCACCGGTTCAACCGCAGACTAAAAACGGTAACTAAAACAGTTTCTGATTGTACCAGCTCAGGTGCAATCAACGTGCCACGTAATCCAAATACCAATGCACCAGATTACAGCCAAATTCAAAAAAAGGTTCATACAAAGGAAACACCTATAAAGTAAACAAAGGCGATACCATGTTCTTAATCGCTTACTTGACGGGTATGGACGTAAAAAGATTTAGCGAGCATGAACAATATGAAAGAGCCTTACAGCTTAAGTGTGGGTCAAACATTAAAAAAATTTCAAATTGTTCAACCAAAACAATCACCACAACAGTTCCAGTGAAAAACTACTCGCACCAGCGGCACCTGCTGAGCCAGAAGTGACTTATACACCAGGTGCAAAATGGTACACAAATTGGTTCTGATGGTACGGTAATTGGTCCCTATTAAATCAGGCGTGGGTAACGGTGAACCTTCAAAACCAGTTTTCACAAAACAATACGCCTAGCACACCAGCAACAACGACAACACAAGTAGAAACTACAAACAATACACCAGTTAATGCAAATGTTGTGGCACCAGTTGCATCGAATATTGCATGGCAATGGCCAACCCAAGGTAACGTGATCCAAGGTTTCTCTAATACCGATGGTGGTAACAAAGGGGTTGATATCAGTGGTTCTCGCGGCCAAGCAGTTAAAGCTGCTGCGAACGGTCGTGTTGTGTATGCGGGTAACGCATTACGTGGCTATGGTAACTTAATCATCATCAAACATAACGATGATTTCTTAAGTGCTTATGCGCACAACGACAAGATCCTTGTGAGCGATCAACAAGAAGTGAAAGCCGGTCAAGAGATTGCGAAAATGGGTAGCACAGGGACCAATGCTGTGAAACTTCACTTCGAGATCCGTTATAAAGGTAAATCTGTGGATCCAGTTAGATACTTACCGAGAAGATAATCTTTTCACAGAAAAAAGTGCGGTTAAAAATGACCGCACTTTTTGTTATACTCTCACCAATTTTTTCTCAATGCTTAGAATCTAAGGTTAATTCAATGCGTACAAGTCAATATTTATTCTCAACATTAAAAGAAACCCCAGCTGAAGCGGCCATTGTGAGCCATCAATTAATGCTTCGTGCGGGGATGATTCGTCCTCTTGCTTCAGGTCTTTATAACTGGATGCCAACAGGCTGGCGTGTGCTTCGTAAAGTAGAAAAAATCATCCGTGAAGAAATGGATAAAAGCGGCGCACTTGAAATCAAAATGCCAGTCGTGCAACCAGCAGAATTATGGGAAGAATCAGGTCGTTGGGAACAATATGGCCCAGAATTACTACGTTTTGTGGATCGCGGAAACCGTAACTTTGTATTAGGTCCAACACATGAAGAAGTGATTACGGATTTAGTTCGTCGCGAAGTGTCATCATACAAACAACTTCCGATCAATTTATACCAAATTCAAACCAAATTCCGTGATGAAGTGCGTCCTCGTTTTGGTGTCATGCGTTCGCGTGAATTTATCATGAAAGATGCGTATTCTTTCCATGCAGATCATGCTAGCTTGCAACAAACTTATGATGTGATGTACCAAACTTATAGCAATATTTTTCAATCGCTTAGGTTTAGATTTCCGTGCAGTACAAGCGGACACCGGTTCTATCGGTGGTAGTGCATCACATGAATTCCAAGTGTTAGCAAACAGCGGTGAAGATGATGTGATTTTCTCTACTGAATCTGATTATGCAGCAAACATTGAATTAGCGGAAGCGGTGGCAATTGGTGAACGTGCCGTGCCAACGAAAGCGATGGAATTAATTGATACGCCAAATGCAAAAAAACGATTGCAGAGTTGGTGGAACAATTTAATTTGCCAATTGAGAAAACGGTTAAAACCTTGATTGTAAAAGGGGCAAGTGAAGAGCAACCGTTGGTGGCATTAGTGATTCGTGGTGACCATGAATTAAACGAAATCAAAGCGGAAAAATTACCCGAAGTAGCTTCACCATTTGAGTTTGCGGATGAAGCTGTTATTAAAGCAAAAATTGGTGCAGGTGTAGGGCTCATTAGGTCCCTGTTAATCTCAATATTCCAGTGATTATTGACCGTTCAGTGGCATTAGTGTCTGATTTCAGTGCAGGTGCAAACATTGATGGTAAACATTACTTCAATATCAACTGGGAACGTGATGTAGCTTTACCAAAAGTGGCGGATATTCGTAACGTAGTTGAAGGTGACCCAAGCCCAGATGGTAAAGGTACCTTATTGATTAAACGTGGTATCGAAGTAGGGCCACATTTTCCAATTAGGTAAAAAATACTCAGAAGCGATGAATGCGACTGTTCAAGGTGAAGATGGTCGTCCAATGGTCGTAACCATGGGATGTTACGGTATTGGTGTAACGCGTGTGGTCGCTGCGGCGATTGAACAACATTTTGATGATCGCGGTATTGTGTGGCCAACAGATGAAATTGCGCCATTCACCGTAGCTATCGTGCCAATGAATATGCATAAATCTGAAAGCGTTCAAGAATATGCCGAAGAATTGTACCGCACTTTACAGGCACAAGGTGTAGAAGTGATCTTTGATGACCGTAAAGAACGCCCAGGTGTGATGTTTGCAGATATGGAACTTATCGGCGTGCCACATATGGTGGTGATTGGTGAGAAGAATCTCGCAAACGGTGAAATCGAGTACAAAAATCGCCGCACCGGTGAAAAACAAATGATTGCAAAAGATCAGTTGTTAGATTTCTTGAAAGGACAAATTAAAGCTTAATCGAAAGTTAAAATTCATGGCATAGCTTTAGTTGCTATGCCAAGGATATATTTAATTTATAATAAACAAAACGGTTGTTGAGTTTGTCTCAGCAACCGTTTTTTTGTGGTTAAAAATGTTTTACTCATTTCTAAGAATACACGATTTTTTTATCGTAACCATAGAAAGGATGATTACTTTTTCACTTTTTTTGATAAGACCATGTAATCTTTAGGCGTAATCCCCAGAAATAGAGATCGCGATGCCATAATGTTAACGTTGAAGCATATTCTCTATTTATTTCTGACGAATGTTAAAGAAATCAGCCGCTTGATAATGACGTTTAGCATATGAAAGTGTGACTCGGGCTTGATATTCCCCATGGCCATTCTTGTCCCCAACCAAGGCGTCCACCTGCTCGTTGGTAGGCGTTATCTTTGTCTCGAGTATTTTCACGAGAATAATCTACCCCAGCAAACCAATGTTGTCCGCTTTTTCGGAACATAGAGTAATGTGTTGGAAAAATAAATAATTGTTGCCGTTTAAATGTTTTTCGCCAATCATAGCGTTGTTCGCCATATTCCAAAGCAGATGAAATTTGCCAACGAGGATTAAGCCAGTAGCTAATATCAAAAACGTACGCCAGAGTTTTTTTAGAGTATTGTTTGAGTGCATCGCTACCGTTTGAGCCACCACTATACCAACGTTTTTTTCGGTAAATGGTGTTAAAGCCAATTCTAAATGGGAAGTTTGATAACCTAATCCCCAACCTAAGCGCGCATTTAATTCGTTATATTTTTTGTTATTCCAGTAGTATTTACCATTTCCATCTAAGCCTAATTTGGTGAAAAAGTTATGTGCAAGAGACCATTTTTTTCTCAACACTCTAATGAATAAGAAAGCCCTTGTGCACTTTCTTTACTCCAAGCTTTCCAGTTACCAATATGAGTACCTGCTTTGGGCGCATTGTTGATATTGCTTTCATTGAGGTAACTTACACCACCATAAAATTTCCATTGATCGCGTTGATTTAATGCAGATAAATATTGATCAATAACGGCAGTCATTTCAGGCGTCATTTGCTCCGCACGTAATTTTTGGAACTGATCTTTTGCTGCTTCATTATCGTTATTTAAAAAGAGCGCTTGAGCAAGTTGATAACGTAAGGGCAAACTATCAGAGTATTGGGTGAATAGCGAACGATAACGTTGCGCAGCCTCACTATAGTTGCCTTTATGACGCGCATCAATAGCTTCAGCCCAGCTCAATAACACAGGATCCTTTTTAGGTAGTTCTCGATATAAAGGCAATAAAAGCGAAACAGCTTCTTCGTTATTTTGTAACACTGAAGGAATCATCCCACGTACGATTAAATCAGGATGACGAGCTAGCTCTTCTTTAGTCATTGAGACTGAGCCTTCATTATTTGTCTTCGGCTGGATCGCAGGTGCTTGAAGCTTTGGCGCTGCAACCTGAATATTTTTGTCTAACTCGTCATTTTTAGATTGTGCTACTTCGGCATTTGCCCACTGAGCACATGTCATGCTTAATACTGTATATAAAAAAGTTTTTGTAAATTTCATTTGTTATCAAAAGAGAAATAAAGCAAGCACTAGGCTTGCTTTATTATGTCAGGATTAAAACTAATTATTGTTTTTGAGCGCCGAATACCCCAAGGTAAGAGGCTTTTTCATTTACATAGCTACCAGCTAACTCACTAGCGTTATTTCCGTAGAAACGACCGACAGCTTCTGTACCTTCAGCAGTTTTACCGTTAAATTGGTTACCATCAATTTTCGCAGAAAGTTTAACCGCGTTGATATTGCCAAATGCTTTTCCATCATCTGGAGTAATAGAGCCTTCAAATGATTTATCAGCAAAATTTACATTAAATTTTGCGTTACTTAAGCGATACGTATCAATAGCTGAACCACTATCTGCATAACCGTGTACACCTTGTCCTACATAGGTAGCGCTACCGCTAGTTGGCATGTTGGTTGTAGGATTGATACCGTAAGAGACTAAGTAATAATTATTTAAGCCATCCTCTGTAATTAATCCCCAACGTACATTTTTATATAATGAACCGTTAACTATGCGGGTAATATTGTTGGCCGTGATTTTGAGAACCTTTCCAGCCCCCATTCCAGTAGGAATTATATTAATACTTTTACCTTCAACATCCAGCACATAAAGATTTGGATTGCCAGAAATGGATGCGGTTTGAATAGTTCCACCTTTTTTAGGTATGACGAAACCTGCATGTTTATCTGTGAGTGCTCGATTAGTATTACCACTTTGAGTATTAGGGGTTGATGGTTGAGCCACATTTTCAGCTGGAGTAGATTGGCTTGGTGTTGTCTGATTATTTGTAGACGTAGTAGTGCTTGATTGCTGAGTCGTATTATTGGCAGTAGTACTTGGTTGCTGAGTCGTATTATTAGCAGTAGTACTTGGCTGACTTTGCTTAGTCTGATTGGTTGAAGCTGAAACATCTGGGGCATCACTACCACCGCCGCTGCTACCACACGCAGATAATACTAAAGCAGCTAATGCTGTTGTACCAAATTTTAAAATATGATTTAAAGAAGACATACTAATATTCCTTATTTAAAAAAAGTAGAAGTAAAAATACCTTTAAAAAAGTATCTTGTAAAGACTATCATTTCAACTTCAGTTTGTCTATAAAGCTAGTTGATTTTATAAGGTTAAGTATCTTAATTTAAAAAAATAAATTACAGTGTTTATATTATACTTTTGTAAGTTTATTATTTATGTCAAAGAGAAATAAAGCAAGCCCAAGGCTTGCTTTACTATACCTAAAAATAACACTAATTATTGTTTTTTTGAGCACCGAATGCAGCAGCCCAGCTGTTATCATTAGCCTCTGCTAAGCCAGCAAGTTGTTTTTGCTTGTTCTCCATAAAATTTACCCTCTACATTCGCTACTGACGATGGTAATAAAGAAGTATTTGCATATCCACTAAAAATTGTTACCTGAAATAGATGCATTAATATTTACATATTGAATGTTGTTGATCCCTAATGAACCACTTAATGATTTATTACCAAAATCAACACTAAATTGAGAGTTACCAATATGGTAGTCGTCCTCATCTGATTCAGTGATATCTATTGCAAGGATAGATTGACCAGAATAAGAAGCGCTACCGCTTGTTGGCATATTAAGAGTTGGGTTACCGTTATAGAATAAATAAAATTTGCCATTGTCATCTAAGCTATCGTTAATACCGAAACGAATATCAGAATAACGTCCACAGCATACATCTATACGTCTGTCATTGGCAGTAGTCTTAGCCCACCCCCCCGCTGAAATGTCTGGAAATCCAATTTCTAGATTGATTCCCTCAACATTGATGCTCGTTGTATTATAGCCATTGATTGCAGCACGACGAAAGGAACCATTATCATCGATAAATGCAGTACCTGTTTTTTTCTATTGGTTTGTTGTTGAGCTAGATTGTTATTAACAAGAGTATTTGATTGATTTAATTCATGGTTATTTACGGGTGAACTATCTTGATTATCACCGCCACCACCGCTACCACAAGCAGATAATACGAAAGCGGCTAATGCAGTGGCACCAAATTTAAAAACATGATTGAAAGAGAGCATAATAATATTCCTTATTTAAAAAAATAGACGAAAATACCCTTAAAATTATCAGAGAGACTATCATTTCAGTTTTAGCCTGTCTATAAAGTTAGTGAACTTTTAAGGTTAAATATTTTGTTTTATTGAACTTCCCACCAAATCAACGCCCATTTGCGTTGTCCGTGTTTTATCGGTTCATTGTTTATTTGTTTTTTTGTTGATAGAATTGAGCCAAATCTTGTTTTTTTCTTTTTTTCAGTGAGATTGCCGAGAAAAACTCCACAGAATTTAATAAATCCTCAAAGGTTTCACCTTGGAAATGGCCTGATTCAGTTTCAATAAAACTTACATTAGCGAGAATGCCTTTTTGGTAAAGGCGATTGACTAAATAGATATAAGTTGGAAAGCCCACATCATCACGACCAATGGCTTCAAATACACCTTCATCGAGAAAAATGGCGTTGTGTCACTGAGGTTAAAAAGACGCGTTTTTTTGCCTTGCTTTGCAGCTTTTCAATCATGTCATCCAAATCATCCACAAGCGTCGAGCGAGAGGCGAGTATTACATCTGCTTGAGGTACATCATCCCAGTTATCCGACCATGATTTGTGAAGAAGGGTAATATTATTCAGTTGATGCTTTTCTTTATATTGTTGCACCATATCCAACATGCCTTGGCTGTAATCGAGGGCATATACGGCTTGGCATTGTTGGGCTAAAGGAATTACAAAAGTGCCGGGGCCACAGCCGATATCTAATACGGTTTCATTGGGTTGCACATTCATGGCTTTAAGCAACGTTTCGTTATAGCGGCTTGGCTTGCCCACTAAATTCTCAGCCATTTTTAGGCGCTTTTTTTATCCCATTTTGTCGGTGGAAGATTATAGTGATTACAAGCTTTTAGATGTTGTTGATAGAGATCGTTGAAATTGATGTCGTTGATGATCATAGTGACGCCTCAAAGTGCGGTTAGTTTTTGGATTGTTTTAAATTGCTTGATGATTATATGCTTTCTCCCATTTAAAATCATTTTAAAATGATTGACGCAAACGTTTTTCGTTTTGGTGTTTTTTTCCTTTATAATAGCCCGCGATTTTTTTACCTCAAACACAACTCAAAGGTACCCGTATGTTTCAAACTTTTCGTGGCTCACCCGCCCTTTCTGAATTCCGTATCCAAGGCTTAATGCAAAAAAATTCCAACAAAAATCAATTACCGGTGAAATCGGTTTATGCGGAATATTTGCATTTTGTGGAATTAAATCGACCGCTTGTTAGCGAGCAGGAAGCAAAATTAAAAAGCATTGTTACATTACGGTCCCAACCTTGGCAGAACACGATGCCAAAGGCGAAACTTTTATCGTGATTCCACGCGTTGGCACGATTTCTTCTTGGTCTTCTAAAGCGACGGACATTGCGCATAACTGTGGTTTAAGTGAAGTGGAGCGTATTGAACGTGGTTTGGCATATTATTTTTGAGCTAAGCCAACCGCTTGATGAAAAAAACAACTGAAAAAAATTGACCGCACTTTTTACATGACCGAATGATGGAAACGGTGGTGCGTAATCCGCAAGATGCAGAGATTTTTATTCCGTCATCAAGATCCGAAACCATTTAAAAACCGTGGATATTTTTAAAAGGTGGACGCGAAGCCTTGGTCACAGCCAACGTAGAATTAGGCTTAGCACTGGCAGAAGATGAAATTGATTATTTAGTGGAAAAACTTCACTCAATTAGGGCGCAATCCTCACGATATTGAACTTTATATGTTCGCGCAAGCCAACTCTGAACACTGCCGCCATAAAATCTTTAATGCAGATTGGATTATCGACGGAAAAAAACAGGATAAATCTCTGTTTAAAATGATTAAAAATACCTTTGAGAAAACCCCTGATTTCGTGCTTTCAGCCTATAAAGATAATGCTGCGGTAATGGAAGGCTCAAAAGTCGGCCGTTTCTTTGCGGATCAAGATGGGCAATATCGCTATCACAATGAAGATGCACATATCTTAATGAAAGTGGAAACCCACAACCACCCAACCGCAATTTCGCCATTCCCAGGTGCCGCAACAGGTTCGGGCGGTGAAATTCGTGATGAAGGAGCAACCGGTCGTGGTGCAAAACCTAAAGCAGGTTTAACCGGTTTCTCGGTATCAAACCTTATCATTCCAAACTTTGAGCAACCTTTGGGAAAAATCCACTCTCCAAAACCAAACCGTATTGCTTCAGCCTTAGATATTATGATTGAAGGTCCATTAGGTGGCGCTGCATTTAACAATGAATTTGGTCGCCCTGCGTTATTGGGTTATTTCCGTACCTATGAAGAGAAAGTCAATAGCTTCAACGGTGAAGAAGTGCGTGGTTATCACAAACCGATCATGTTAGCGGGTGGTATCGGTAATATTCGTGGCGAACACGTTCAAAAAGGTGAAATTCCAGTGGGTGCGAAATTGATCGTATTAGGTGGCCCAGCCATGAACATCGGCTTAGGTGGTGGTGCGGCTTCATCTATGGACAGCGGTAAATCAAAAGAAGACTTAGATTTTGCCTCTGTTCAACGTGAAAACCCAGAAATGGAACGTCGCTGCCAAGAGGTGATTGACCGTTGCTGGCAATTAGGTGATGAAAACCCAATTCTCTTTATCCATGATGTGGGTGCGGGTGGTTTATCCAATGCGATGCCTGAATTAGTGCACGATGGTGAACGTGGCGGTAAATTTGATTTGCGTTCCATCCTTTGCGATGAAAAAAAGGCATGTCGCCATTAGAAATTTGGTGTAACGAATCGCAAGAACGTTATGTATTAGCGGTTGCACCAGAAAAACTCGAATTATTTACCGCACTTTGTGAACGTGAGCGTGCACCGTTTGCAGTCATTGGCGAGGCAACGAAAGAAAAGCATTTAACCTTGCACGATAGCCATTTCGACAATAATCCAATTGATTTACCGATGAATGTGTTATTAGGTAAAACCCCGAAAATGACGCGTGAGGTTTCGTCAAAAACTGTCGAAAATCGACCGCTTGCAACAGAAAATATTCAATTAAAAGAAGCTTTCCATCGCGTATTACGCTTACCGGTGGTGGCAGAAAAAAACTTTCTTAATCACCATTGGCGACCGTTCGGTAACCGGTATGGTGGCACGCGATCAAATGGTCGGTCCATGGCAAATTCCCGTGTCTGATGTGCCGTCACCACCGCATCATTAGACAGCTATCACGGCGAAGCCATGGCAATGGGCGAACGTGCACCGGTGGCATTATTAGATTTTGGTGCTTCTGCACGTTTAGCGGTGGCTGAATCCATTACCAACATTGCAGGCACTAACATTGGCGATATTAAACGTATCAAACTGTCTGCAAACTGGATGTCTGCAGCAGGACACGGTGGTGAAGACGCTGGCTTATATGAAGCGGTGAAAGCAGTCGGTGAAGAGCTTTGCCCTGCATTAGGCATTACCATTCCGGTGGGTAAAGACTCCATGTCGATGAAAAACCACTTGGGAAGAAAACGGCGAGAAAAAATCCGTTACCGCACCGCTTTCTTTAGTGATTTCATCTTTTGCCCGCGTGGAAGATGTACGCAAAACTGTGACACCTCAATTACGCACAGATAAAGGCGCAAGCCGCTTATTGTTGATTGATTTAGGTGAAAGAAAAAATCGCTTAGGTGCGACCGCACTTGCGCAAGTGTATAAACAATTAGGTGACAAACCGGCTGATGTGGTGAATGTCGCCAAACTGAAAAACTTCTTTGATGCAATGCAAGCATTGGTGGCGGAACGCAAATTATTGGCTTACCACGACCGTTCAGACGGTGGTTTAATCACCACCCTTGCAGAAATGGCATTTGCGGGTAACTGTGGTGTAGATGTGGATATTTCTGCATTAGGCGACAATGATTTAGCCGTGTTATTCAATGAAGAATTAGGTGCGGTAATCCAAGTATCAGAAAGCGAATTAAGCGCCGTGCGTGAGGTATTAAAAGCCCATGACTTGCTTGGCTTAACTTATGAACTCGGTTCTGTAAGCTCAGAAGATCGTTTTGAAATCACGCGTGGTAGCAAAAAAACTATTAAGCGAAAAAAACGCTCTGAATTACGCGGTATTTGGGCTGAACTCACTCACCAAATGCAACGCTTACGCGATAACCCAGAATGTGCTGACCAAGAATTTGAAGCGAAAAAAGCTACAGACAATAAAGGTTTATCTGCGCACTTAACCTATGATGTGAATGAAGATATTGCCGCACCTTACATTAGCAAAGGGTGTGAAACCAAAAAGTAGCCGTATTGCGTGAACAAGGTGTAAACAGCCACGTTGAAATGGCTGCGGCTTTTGACCGAGCAGGCTTTGCGGCGATTGATGTTCACATGAGCGATTTAATGGCGGGTCGTTACAACTTAAATGACTTCAACGCGATGGTCGCCTGTGGGGGCTTCTCTTATGGTGACGTATTAGGCGCTGGTGGTGGCTGGGCGAAATCCATTTTGTTCAACCCACAATTACGCGATCAATTCAGCTGATTCTTCGCCAATGAAAAACACGCTTTCATTAGGCGTATGTAACGGCTGTCAATTTATCTCCACCCTTGCAGAAATAATCCCTGGTGCAGAAAATTGGCCACGTTTCGTGCGTAATAAATCAGAACGTTTTGAAGCGCGTGCGGCAATGGTGAAAATCAACGACACCAACTCATTATGGTTTAAAGGCATGGCGGGTTCACACATGCCGATTGCGGTTTCTCACGGTGAAGGTCGCGTAGAATTCAAAACACCAGAAAACTTGACCGCACTTCAAGCCCAAAACTTGATTGTGGCACAATATATCGACAGCCATTTAAACGTGACTGAAACTTACCCAGCCAACCCGAATGGTTCGGCATTAGGCATTACCGCAATTTCTAACGTGGACGGTCGTATTGCTGCGATGATGCCACACCCAGAACGTGTATTCCGTGCCGTGAGCAACTCATGGTACCCAGAAGATTGGTCTGAAGATGGTGCTTGGATGCGAATTTTTAGAAACGCGAGAGTGAATTTTAAATAATGTGAGATTGCTCACAGAAAATTAATTAAAAATAAGAGATACTATTAAATTGGTATCTCTTTTTTATTACATAAACCTGAGTAATAAAAAAATGCCAACAATATTAGCGAGTAATATTGTTAATGTTTATAAAAAAATTCTTGGACATTATGTCCGTAATATCAATTGAACTATATGAGGAGTTCTACATGAGTGCATTAGTTACATTGCTAGCTAATATTGTTGCGCCATTGCAACGTCAATTTATTAACTTTATCCGCATTGCGATTTGTGTTGTGATGGTTTGGATTGGAGGTTTAAAAAGTTTGCCAATATGAGGCAGATGGTATTGCACACTTTGTGTCAAATAGTCCTTTCTTAAGCTTCCTTTACAAAAAAACGGTGCAAAATGAAGTGACAAATGATAAGGGTGTTTTAGTGAAAAGAATATACCTTATAAAAAAACCCTGAAGGCAAAATGGTCGCAAAAAAATATCGAATGGCATAAAAGCCAACGGCACCTACACAGCTTCTTATATTATTGGTGCAATCATTGTAACAATTGGTATTTTTAGTATTAGCGGGCATTTGGTCTCCAACATTAGGTTTATTCGGAGGCTTACTCACCTTTGGTATGTCGATAGTCACGCTGTCGTTCCTGATATTTACGCCAGAAACCTGGGTGCCTAATTTAGGTGGGGACTTCCCAACACCTAATTATGGCTTCCCATATCTCTCAGGTGCTGGCCGACTCGTGATTAAAGATATTATTATGATGGCAGGTGGCTTAGTTGCTGCAGCAGAATGTGCGAAACGCTATTTAGAGAATAAAAAGCAGTTTGCGTAATAGCTGGATTTTAAAAGGCTTGCTGAGATAAACAGTAAGCCTTTTTGTTAAGGTATAAAAAACTTAGTAATCAAAATATTCATATGTTGTCATTTGAATGTAATGCAAGTCTATCCTATCAAGGCGAATGGTTAGGCGTTGGGTATCAGTGCTATTTCTAACATTAATTCTTATATAGCATCTATGATGTTATAACATACGTGCCATGAGTAACTCATGGTATCCAGAAGGTTGGTCTGAAGATAGTGTTTGGATGCGGATTTTTTTAGAAATGCGAGAATAAGTTATAGAATATTTATTCCATTTATAAGAAAAAAATGCTTAAATAGATATTTTTTTATTTCCATGAAGATCAAATTAATTTTTTTAAAAAAAGGAAAAATTGTTATGCCAGTTGAGTATGAGATGTCTAATATTTTTAGATAAATTTGATGATGAGTCTATTGATGTTGAGGAGGAGATTGCAGAATCTGAGGAAGATATTCTATCTCAAAAAACAAAGATCAAGAAAAATTGTATATTGATAAAGGTGAGAAGTCAGTCTCAGATTTATTCAGAATGATAAAAGAAAAAAAGATATTAATTTACAGCCAGAGTTCCAAAGAAAATTTATTTGGGATAAAAAAACAATGTCTAGATTTATTGAATCGTTGCTTCTATCTATTCCAATACCCACAATATTTTTTTAGCTGAGAATGGTAATAAAGAAGAATATACCTATGATGTTATTGATGGGCAGCAGCGGCTTAGTACCATTTTTTTCCTTTCTAAAAAGAAGGGTTATCAGACGATGAGATTAAAAAAATCTACCAACATATCTTCAAGAAGAATTGCCTCCTTTCAAATTATCTGGATTAGAAACGCTAGCAGAGTTTAATTCAAAAAGGCTATCAAGATCTCAGAGGAAAAAGAAAAAGAAATTATCAAATGTATTTCTTCCTGTTGTTATTGTTTTGAAAGACTCTTCAGAAGATATAAAAATATGACATTTTTTTTCTAGAATAAATAGAGGATCTGTAAAATTAAATAGTCAAGAGCTATTAAATGTAATGTATAGAGGAAAGTTAATTTCGGCAATTAATGAACTCGCTAATTTAGAATTGATTGATAATGTTTTTTTGAAAAATAGGCCAGTGCTGAAAAAACGTTATGGATACAATGAAATCATTCTTAGAACCATTGCTATGGAACAATTCATTAATAATGACTGGACTGTCAAGAAAAAAGAATCACCTAATGAAAAGACTGAAAAAGGTTATACAGGTAGATTAAATTTAAGTGTAATTGATTATCTAGCAAAGTATAGAAATGATGAAAGAGAGGCTAAAAAGAATTAAGTCATTCATTATTGATGCATTTGAAAAAGTGAAAATTGTATTTGGTCAAAATGCCTTTAAAAGAGTTAATGAATCAGGGGCAACCAGTATAAATAAAACAATCGCAGAAATGCAGCTCATAGTATTATCTAGATTTGATATGAATACCATAAGAAGTCATAAGGATATAATACTTTCATCATTTAATGATTTCTTACAAAAAAATGAAAAAGATTTATTCACAAGAGCAACTAATAATACTAAAAAAATGTGGAAGATAGATATAAATGGGGGAGATGCTGAGTAATAAATTAAGGGGTTTATAATGATTAAACATATTAAGAAGAACTATGATGATTATACAGATATATATGATCATATATTGCCAAGTATAAATAATAAAAACGGCTAAGCGATTTCTAGAAAATTCATTGTACTTATCAGTTTTTTTACATCTTTTGAATATTTTCTTAAGAATATGATAGAAAAATTATGTTGATAATAAGTTTAAAGAAAATATAACATACATACAATTAGATGAGGGGCTGGCTAGACGATTTATGTTAGAGAAGGAAAGAGAGTGCCAAATAAATAATATTTATAATGGAAATGAAGAAAAAAAGTAAGAAAGCTTTTTAAGGCATATTTTTAAAAAAATAAAAGAACCTTTATCAAAAGAAGACCTAAGTAAATATGTTCGATTTGAATTTCTTCATGATAGCAAACTAAATACCCATTACAGGATGATATTTAATCAAATTTTAGGAGATCCTGATTTTCTAGAAAAACATTAGAATTACTAAAAAAACAAGATTATGAAAAACATAGACCAAGAGATAACTAAAAACAGGGCTACAGTTTATTTCTGATTATTGTCAAAGTATTAGGAATAATATTGCGCATAATAATGATAAATTTTTTTATATCAGCGGATAATTCATTTGTAGAGTTTTTCAGATATTATTGATGCTTTCATGCAAATTATGAATAGAATGAAAGAGAGGTATGAATCTCATACAGGTTTTGACTTATCTTTATCAATAAATGAGAATATCATAGATTCTGTTATTTAGTGGTAAGTGTTTTTTGCCCGAGTCGCATAACTGGAGCCTAGCCATGTAAAAAATTCTTGTCAGGTGATAAATTCTATTTTTAAATATTGATTTTCTCCTATAAAGAGCGGTCAAAGATCACAACGAATTTTCGGTATTATGTAGCAGTTGCACAAAGACCAAAAATTTAAACAAAAATCGTAGGGGGAATAACCTCTCATTATAGCATTATGAAGTTATCGAATAGATAAAACACTTGACTAACCTTTAACAAAGGCTAGAATTTCAGTATTTACGCGAGGTTTATATTGGGTAATTTATCTATTCTACAAGCTTTAAGCGCTTGTGAAAGAGTGTCAAAAGATGGGAGATATACAATCCCTGTAAAAGGTTTTTTTAACTCCATCTTTTATTGTTACTATATCTGCGTATATACAAAAAGCATCAATTATCTGACGATACTTTTTATTTTCCCAAATAACGATCATTTTGTTTATTTGAGTTATATAAATTTCTTTAGTTTATGGAACAAAAAAACCCTACGGTCAATAGAGTTAATACTGGGAAAAATTATTCTCTTTTAACGTTGTTAGAAAATGAAGAAGTTACAAACCAAGCAAACTCTCAAATTGTCAGTTGTATTAAGCACTTAGCAGATAATGCCAATAGTGATGGTATAGACCTTTTACAAGAAGTCATTGGAGAGTTGCATGATAATGTGTGGTCTCATGGTATATCAACTGGATTCTCAATGGCTCAAAAGAATCAAGATGTACTTGAATTTGCTCTAGCTGATTATGGACTAGGTTTTTTGCGTGAACTTCAAAGAGTTGGGATATCCGACATTGATACGCACAAAGGAGCTATTGAATGGTGCATTCAAAAAGGTAACTCATCTAAAAAGATTAGCGTAGAAAAAGAAGATGATTGGCTTCAAGCTCTCCCTCCTGATTGCATTGGAAATCCCATGGGGGCATCAGCTAAATATAAAAAGGCGAATAACCATGCAGGGTTAGGGCTAGCAAAGCTAATAGATCTAGTCAAAAAGTATGATGGTGAATTACAAATAGTTTCAGGCAACTCAATGCTAGAATTAAAAAATGATGATATATCTTTTAAAGATATTCCATATTATTGGCAAGGAGTTATTATCCGTTGCAAATTTAATATATCAAAAATTAAAAATCCATTACATCTAATGATAATCAAGCTGAGCTTGATAGTATATTAAATGCACTTACTGGGCTGTAGTGAGGTGATTATGAGTAATGTTATTACTGTTAGTTTTCCAACTGGACATCTAGCAACAAGAAAAATCAGCTATTCCATATAGAGATAAAAATTATTAATGCTATAGATAATGATTTATCCTCTATTGTTATAGATTTATCAAAAAAACAGAAGGTATGTCTACATCATTTGCTGATGAGTGTATAGGGATCTTGATTAAAAATTTATGGATGGAATACAGTGAAAGAAAAAATTAGGATTTCAGGCGGTAATTCATCAGTAGCAAAAACAATAGCTACTGCTATTTTAGATCGAAGAAATTTGGAAAATTAATATTTTTACTAATTCGTATTTAAGATAATGTCCTTATTTTAACAAGGACATTATTTTTTTATTGCTTATCTTTTTGTTTTCTTCTAAACAGTCTTTCTCGTTGCTCCTCTAGCAACATTTGTTCCATCATTGCAGGATAAGTCTGTTCGCAGAGAGCAACGTATTCAGGTTGGGTGAGGTGTTCTCTAATTTTTGTCGGGCAACGTAGATAGATTTTTATCTTCTGCAAAACTACTAATAATAGAAAGCATCTGATAAGGTTTCCCATCTTCGGTTTCAAACACTTCATCGGTAAATTGCATTTCAAATATCGCCACGACTACCTGATTATTAGCGATTTCATAGGGCTCCATAAAATATCAATGGATTACGGGGTAAAGTACTGACTTCTTTCGCAAGGTCTCGTAAATTGTGATAGAACAACAGATAGGCATCATCTTTTACGTTTGAATACATCTGAGCCAGTTCTCGCATAAAAGTTTTGAATGTTTCATAGTCCATCTTTTTTTAAATCCACATTAAGTGGCGTGTGTGTCATGGTTTCCATCATTGTTCCTTGTGTTGCTTTTAAATTGTTTAGGCTACGGCTAAATATTGGTTATCGTTTGAGGCTTCCAAACATAAACTTTCCAATCCGAATTTTTGCCGCAGGTTTCTTATTTCCCTGCCAGTAGCCAGTTAAATCTCGTGAAGGTCTGGCTTTCAAACAGCGTTTTAGTACGTTGTCGAATTTGTCTTTATCTGACTGGTAACGAAAAATCCTCACGCCATGCGGTTTCATTCGCATAGTGCATCATGTAATTATTTCCCATCTTATGATACACACCCATAATCATTCTTCTAAATCGTGCAAAGAAGGATTCCGCTAAGTTATTAGTGGTGCCGTCAATCGAGCAATATTCTTGCGAATGATTTACGCGACATAAGTCATAGTGAAATGCCAAGCCATCATAAGCAGGATTTTCATCAGCACAAATTGTAGATTTTTGTGCGACTAAGCGATGTGTTAAAGCAAACATATCATCAGCATTTTCCTCTTTAACTAACGCAACGAGTGTGCGGTCGGCTCCTTTTCATTATTTCCTGATTTGCAGCTTGTTGACGGAAAACCATAACGCAGGATTTATCTTTACGTTGGTGACATCTCTTACGTCTATCAATTCGCTTATGTTTAAAATTTTTTGGGCGAAGGTAGTTATTCACATAACAACCATCAATATGAATAATGCCTGTAAGTGGTGTGTAATCTTGCGTTTTTTCAACTGCTTCACGGAATTTATGTAGTAATGCCCATGACGTTTTATATTGCACGCCAATATGACGAGATAAGTTAAGCGCAGAAATACCTTTACTATTGATAGTGAAATAATAAACCGATAACAGTAGCTTTTTTTAGGGAAAGTTTAGTGTGCTGAAAAATCGTACCACTTTTTACAGAAAAACGATGTTGGCAATGCTTGCACTGCCATTGCTTACGAGAAGAAATAAAATAGGCTTTATGCTCAATTTGGCAACGAGGACATTGAACAGTATGAAAAACAATGAGAATTTCCCCAACGGGCGTTTTTAAGCAGAATGAGAATTTCGGCTTCGGACAAATCAGAGATTGCAACGCTAGGTAAATTGCGAAGTGTAGCAGATAGATATGGCGATATTTTTTTATTCTTTTTCATTTTTCTGTTCAACATACATAAAAAAACAATGGCTTATTACCAAATAAGCCCTTTTTCTCTTGTTAAATTGGTTGAACAAAAAAATGGGAAATTTCCCGAAAAAAAGCAAACGAGAAGATTCGCTTTAAAAAAAGCGACAATATTCTAGATCAAAAATTTGATCGATTTGCAATAGAGAAAGTAACTATATAAACCTTTCTATTTTTAGATATGGCTTTTTAAAGCAAATTATTACCAGCTAATCAACCAGTACATAAAACCATAAATGTTGAGTAATTGAGAATTTCCTTGTTTAGTGCAAGGCATTCGAGAATTTGCTAAACGCTAGACGCGAAAAATCGCCCACTTGAAAAATCAAGTCGGCTCAAAGCGTTTGTGCCTCGAATACCGTACCGCCACAAGGAGCTTGTGGACTTAACGCCTAGATAAATACATTGCAACATTCACCTATAATGTCGAGATAGTCAATTTTACAGTTTATCTATCTTTCCTTAAAGGAAAGATAAAGGCAAATATAATTGATTCGTTGGCAATTTATGATCGTTTAACAAAGTCAGGTATTCCAGCAAAGCTAGGAACTAGAATAGTTTCAAGGCTCTTATTAGCTTGTCACCCATAAGAAAATTTAAATTTATTCACTCTTAATACTGTGCAATAGAATAAAAAGAACTTCTTTTTGTTATCTCAAATTTTGGTTTTTAAATAAAGGCTGTGCTTTTAATTAAATGTTAACTTGATAAGTATTTAATAGTTTTAAAAAAATAAAAGCCACTCTATTTAGAGTGGCTTTTTGTTATATTGTTTTTTTAATTATCTGTTGATTTATTGAAGATAAAAAAAGCTATAAAATATTACCATTAGGTAATGATTTAATATAATTCTCCATAAATTCCCAATCTATCATATCATCATTATCACACGGCAAGTAAAGTTTTGTATTATCGAATCTAGTTCCAGTCCAACTTCTACCGAATGAATATTTATACCGTTGTTTGTCTAATATTGTAATTAGAAACATAGCATTATAAACATTCAGATTTGAATTATAACCTACAGAAGTTTTTCCCGCTCATACCAATAAAGTCAGAAGGTTGATAAGTTGAATATCCACCACTGCCATCACCTAGATTAATAAATACAACCCCATTCCCTTTTTGAAATATATTCTTCATTACCTTCTTTAGATACAAAAATAATCAAATCCATTATCTTTCTTTTTTTGGCTGAAATGTAAGGTATTTCATCACCTGCCAATAAGTCAAAAGTTACCTTTCCTTTTGTACTTTCAATCACATCAAATACTTTGTTTATACTAAACATCTTCCATTTTCTATTTTTTTCAAACAAATTGAGAGGTGTACTTTGTATTTCACTTGCAAAAATTTCTTCTATCCTGAATGTGGTTAGATAGAATACTAATCATTTCAAATTCACTTTTTTTCTACATCAAGAAGATTTAGTTCTTTCTTGCTTTGATAAACAATATATTCATTTATGGTTTTGCAGAAATCTTCATTACTTAGCTTTGAATAATCAGGGTTAGAGTGAGCATATATATTCCATTCATCATTTTTTTCATTTTTTTACACGTGATATGGTGATATTATCTGATTTTTTTCTCCATTAAATATTTCTTCTAGTAAATCTTTTTTTCTATGTTTTTTTTCCATTTGTTATAGATGTCTGTTCTACCTTTTATTCTTTGAAAGCACAAAAACCATCATCTTGTAGATCATAAAAAGATAACATCTTTAGAAAAAAATCATGTGGGCAATGCGTTTCGAATACAGCTATTGCTGTACTTGTTGACGCATTAGGTTGAAATAAGTCTTTAGGCATATTTATTACATATTTTTAATGTATGCTTATCTAAAAATCTTTTTTTCTGACCTCTAGTTCTTTAAAAATACATTGATAATGGGGCAATAATCAGTCCATATCTTGAACAGTTATCTAAAAAGTTTACTTAAGAAAGTAATTTCTTTAGGTGTCGGATCGTCCTTGCTTTCTTTTTCCTGAATATGGTGGATTTATAAAAACCAATCGTAGGTTTTGTATTTTGTAAAAATTAAATCTGCTTCTTCACTATTTATGGAATCCAAATTATAAATTTTAGATTTCCCATCGCCTCTAAATAACATATTTGCTATTGCACAAATATACATTGTGGCATTAACTTCAAATCCAACCAATTGATCGGACTTAACTTTGTTAGGATCTATTCCTTTCAAAGTTAATAACTTATTCATACCTGCAATCAGAAACGCACCTGTACCGCAACACAAATCTAAAAATAACATCATTTGTTTTTAAATGGAATTAAGTTAACAAATAGAGTAGTAATATGTTTCGGTGTTAAAACAATACCTTTCTTTACATTTGAAACACCTGCAAACCTTAAAAAAATTCTTCATAGAATTTACCCATAATGTCGTAATTAGAGTTTGTAGAAAATGAATTATTAAATAAAGGAATAATATTTTCTTTTAACTCATCAAGTATTCTTTTTAGAATATCAGTTGTTTTTAAGGTTTGATCTTGATTTAAAGTATTTAATTCTAATTCTAGAGCCTTTAACTTCTCGCTAGGGATTCCTTCAACAGCTAATATATCCCTGATTGTTGGATAAAGATTGTTTAACAATTGCTCAGATGAGAATTTATCATATAAATCAGGGAAATTATTATTATGATTTTTTTAGGCTTATAAAGACTAATCATCAATGAAGCTAAAATAATTGGTCTTTTTTTGAGAATCTATAGAGCGTAGTAATTTATTCACCTTTTTACTAACTTTTTGTTACATTAGCTATGGCTTTTTTTCTTCATCAAAATTACTAAAAAAATAGTTAAAAAAATCTTCTTCTTTTTAAAAAAAGTTTTTAATATGCTTTACTTGAGATATTTCATTATGGTTTATAAAAAAACAAGAAAAATTTATTCTTATATTCATCCGATAGATCGCCACTAACAGCAATCCCTATAATTTTCCATGATGAAAAAGAATCTAAAATAAAACGACTTAAATACCATTTAATGCCTGCTACAGTACCTTTATCGATTTCAGGCAAGTCATGCTCTTGCATTGTAGGTTTTTCTTCAACAAGAATTAACAATTTTTCATTCTTGTTGCAATAAATTCGATCAGGATAACCAACTTTCCCATTTTGTTGTTTTTGAAGATGATTTCAGAACTTTAATAATATCATCTGTCAATTTACTTTCAGTCTGACTATCATCCCAATCAGCAACGTTATATCCTAATTCCTGTAATTTTTGAGTTACACTAGGGGTAACATTTTTATCTTTTCTAGCCATTTTACCAACCTCTCAAAATAGATTTGCAAGGTTGATATTGAAGGGATAAGCTATTTGTAGGCTTGTAGGCTTGTAGGCTTGTAGGCTTGTAGGCTTGTAGGCTTGTAGGCTTGTATAGACATTTTTGTTCCTTATTGAGTTAGTGTCAAATTAGTATTTATTGTCTTTTTCGCTATTTTTTTAAAAAGAAATAGCAAAAGCATCCTTTAAATTTTCAGGCATAGCACGATAGTCTGCAATCAGCTTTTTCTTCTTGCTCTGACATAGTGTTTTCTTGCGTTAGGTTTTGAAACATCTCACCTTCACCACTCACGAGCCAATTCAAATTCACTCCTGCTTTAGCTATGCCCGACATTCCTTCTGCATTGGGTTCACGTTCACCACCGATATAACCTTGCATCGTACGATAGGCTATTCCTGTTTGTTCTGCGAAGTCGGTAATTTTCCAATTTTTAGCTTCACAAACTTGTCTTAATCTTTCTGATATGCACATTTGAGCGTTCCATTTTCAATTCACAATTGACAAATCACGCAAATGAGCGTATATTTGTTTTTCGGTTTAAACTCATTTTATCACGTTTGAGCATATTTAAAAATCTCTATTAACATAAATTTTTAAACAAGACGATGACCCAGCATTTCTTACTTTCTAGCAAAGCTCGCACGCTTTCTTCTTACGAGATTGCACAACTCTCGGAAGAAGAAGCGTATGATTTACTTTGTGAATTAAGATGGGGTGGAAAAGAGTTTATCACTTGTCCTAAATGTGGGGTACAACACAAGCCTTATTATATTTCTACACGTAAACAATGGCGCTGCAAACATTGTAATCACACTTTTAGTGTCACTTCAGGCACCATTTTTGCCAATCGCAAGAAACCGATTAAGGTTTATCTCTATGCTTTAATGGAATGGGTAAATGCAGTCAAAGGCTTATCTTCCCTTCAATTAGCTCGTAATGCAAAACTTAATCCTCGCACGGCATTTGTTTTATCGCATAAATTCCGTAAAGCATTATTAGAAAGTCGTGATATGAAACCATTGTCAGGTGCAGTGGATATGGACGGCACTTATGTTCATCCTGCACCACGTAAAAGCAAATAAGAAATCTGACCGCATTGACTATCGTTTAAAGGAAAATCAGAATCCTGATAAACGTTGTGTAATGGTTGCACGTGAGCATTATTCACCAGAAGAAAAAAAGCCAGTAATGTGCTGCATTGTGGGGCAAAAACGCTCTCACGTTTTTTTGTGGCGCATACGGAATCGCAATCGGTAGTGAAAAAGTTTTGCCGATAAATTTATTAAACCGAATACGCAAATCAATACCGATGAAAGCACTGCTTATGATGTCTTGTTGCCTTACTATAACTTGAGAACTGTAAACCATAAGGAAGAATATCGCAGTGATTTGGGCGTAACGAACAATCAGGCAGAAAGTTTATTTAGTCGTTTCAAACGTATGTACTACGGACAAGTTCACCGTATCAGTAACGAATACTTACTCAACTATGCGAATGAAATTGCCTACCGTGAGGACAATCGCCGTACCTCAAATAAAGCGCAGTTTATTGATGTATTAAGCCGATGTTTGAAAACCACCAACGATAACAATGAATGGTGCGGTTATTGGCAACGAAAAATTATCCATCAAGAAGTGATTTGGCAGTAGATATATGGCATATAACCTAGATAAGAAACTCAAAGAATTTGAGTTTGAGCGTAAACAGGTATTGCATCATCTTGCGTTACTTGATACGAACATTGCCACATTAAAACGCGCTATTGAGCTTACTCAACAGGAAAGTGATGTAGCCCTTTATAATACGGACAACTTTGTGTACCGTTCCAAATATAAGCTCTTTAAAGGGAAAATTCGTAAATACATCGTACAAATGATGCGAGAAGCACCCAATAAAGCCTTTACAATTGCTGAACTCACGCAGCGCATTTTCGATATTGAACAAAATCCTGATACACCGTCCGAAAAACATCTTGATTCCGTTCGTAAACAACTGAATGAGTTTTATAAAAGGGAATGGATTAATAGAGTTCAAATCAGCCGAAATGAGGTTCACTGGCAATGGAAACAAAAAAATAGCGGTATTTCTACCGCTACTTATCCATTTCTACTCAAGAGGTTTTAATCGCCATTCAGAACGCCTGAAAAAAATCTTCGCTTTTGTATCCGTTTATGTAATTCAACTTCTTTCCGTTCAATAATTCCTTTCTTATACAGTTCTTTCAATACGCGAGCAACAGCTAATTCATGTTCTTTTTGGGGTAGAGGATAATCTTTGCCAGTGTCTAATTCCAACGACGCCTCTGTAATAAAGTATAATGTTTTCCAACTATCACTTTGCTTTTAATACTCTTGCAACCAACAATTGAAGATTTTGCTTAAAACAATCGAGGTTTTATTAGCCTTGAAATATTAAATTGTGTTTTTGATTTGCCTTAAATCGAAATCGGGTTCAATGTATATCAAGGTATTCTCAAAACAAAAATATTTTATCCTCTAAATCTGATTTCTGTTGTTTTAACTGCTCAAGTTGATGTTCAAGAATTGCTTTTTCTTTATAGCTACTTTCGATTAATTTGGTAAGTTGAGAAATAAGGTGGGATTCTGCCATAATAAAAAAATCTCCATTGAGTTAAACTTTCAATGGAGATTTTAGTATTTTCAAGCGGTTAGGTCTTTGTGCAACTGCTACATAATACCGCGAATTTTGACCGCTCTTTTTATTACTTTTACTTACGTATTATTTTTGTTTTTTCAAAAATTCAACGCCAGTGTCTGGGAAGTCGGTGAATACACCAGTTGCACCAGATTTATTCAATAATGCATCGTACATTTGATTTACGTCAGTGAAGAATTCAGGTAACGCATCTTTACGCACAGTGTATGGGTGTAATTCCACTTTGTATTGTGCAAGTTCTTTCACTAATGGGGTGTATACGATATTGCCTGGTTTAGATTTTTCTTTATCCACTAACATGTACCAGCCTGGACCAACACCATCAGCATATTTTACCACTTCAGCCATTGCACCTGGTTTGAACATCCAATCGTAATCGTAGTTCACCCATTTGCCTTTTCGCGTCTTTTTTTCTTCAGTTTCATGCCAGTCGGTGTATGCCACTAATTGAACAAGTTTTAAATCCATGCCCATTTTTGGTAGCAATTCGTTTTTGATACGTTTTAACTCATTGAAGTCGAAGGTTTGTAAGTAAACCATGTCAGATTTCTTGTCGTAACCGTATTTTTTTCAACACTTTAAGGGTTTCAACTGCAATGTCTTTGCCATTTTGGTGGTGGAACCAAGGCGCTTTTATTTCAGGGTAGATACCCACTTTTTTACCGGTAGATTTTTCTAAACCTTGGATGAATTCTAACTCATCTTCAAAAGTATGGATTTTGAAGTGTGATTTCCAAAGTGGGAAACGACCCGGATATACTGCAACTTGTTTACCATCTTTAGTTTCAAAGTTTTCAGTCATATTTAAACTTTGAATTTCTTTTAAGGTGAAGTCGATTACATAGTAACGACCATCTTTACGATGACGATTTGGGAATTTTTTCGCCACGTCAGTTAAGCCGTCTAAGAAGTGGTCATGGATAACAACTAAACGACCATCTTTTGTCATCGCTAAGTCTTGTTCTAAGTAGTCTGCATGTTGCGCAAATGCAAGCGCTTTAGACTCAAGTGTATGCTCTGGTAAGTAACCACTTGCACCACGGTGAGCAATGATAATTTTGTCTGATTTCATAGTGTCCACAGAAGAGTGTGCGCTACATCCTGCAAGTACGCCTGCAGCTAATAAAGAAAGCGCTAAAGTTTTAAGTTTCATAAGCATTTCTCCTTGAAAGTGCGGTTAAAAATTCAGTTGTTTTTTGTAATAAAAAAGGCGGCAAGCCTTCGCCTGTCGCCTTTAATTTATAGATTATTTAGTACCGTAGGTATCGCCTAATTTAGCTTTATGTTTACCTTCTTCAACCATTACGATGAAGAGTAATAACACCGCTAAGATACCACCGCCGATCATGACGTAGAAACCGCCGTCCCAGCCGTAGTGTTGAGCTGCCCAACCGATAACAGCTGAAGCTGACACAGTACCACCTAAGTAACCGAATAAACCGGTGAAACCTGCTGCTGTACCTGCTGCTTTTTTCGGTGCAAGCTCAAGAGCGTGTAAGCCGATTAACATTACAGGACCGTAGATTAAGAAACCGATTAAGGTCATTAAGATGAAGTCAGTTAATTGATATGGATTTTCATACCAAGCTGCATAGTTTGCAAGTTCTGCTTCTGGTGTAGCTGGGTTCATCCAGTATGCTACAACTGCTGCGGTAGTTAAGATCATGAAGATGAAACCTGTTAAACCACGTTTACCTTTGAAGACCTTATCTGATACCCAACCACATAATAATGTACCTGGAACTGCTGCTAATTCATAAATGGTGTAAGCCCATGCGGTACCTTTGATGTTGAAGTGTTTTACTTCACTCAAGTAAACAGGAGACCATTTCAATACGCCGTAGCGGATTAAGTATACGAATACGTTAGCAATCGCGATGTACCATAACAATTTGTTTTTCAATACATAAGTTACGAAGATTTCTTTTGTGCTTAAATCGTTTTCGTAAGTTTTTTCGTTATAGTCATCTGGGTAGTCATTACGCCATTTTTCGATTGATGGTAAACCACAAGATTGTGGAGTATCACGCATCACGAAGTAAACTGGAATTGCACAGATCATTGCCGCAATACCCGGATAGTAGAGGGATTGTTGCCAAATGTCTTTTGCTTGTGCTTCGATACCATGAGTGCTGAAGAACACGGCACTTGCTAATAGCACCATTGCACCCGGCATCATACCACCGATGTTGTGTGCAGTATTCCAGATAGATACGATAGTACCGCGTTCTGATTTAGACCACCAGTGTACCATTGTACGACCACATGGAGGCCAACCCATACCTTGGAACCAACCATTTAAGAAGATCATTACCCACATGATGGCAACGCCAGAGGTTGCCCATGGGAATAAACCCATCATGGTCATACAAAGACCAGAAAGCAATAAACCAAATGGTAAGAATACGCGAGGGTTCGAACGGTCAGACATACCTGCCATTACGAACTTAGATAAACCGTAGGCAAGACCAGCCGCCGAGCCGATAACACCTAGTTGCGCTTTTGTGTACAAGCCCTGTTGAATTAAACCGGGTTGTGCTAAGTCAAAGTTTGCACGTACAAAATAGTAAGCGGCATAACCAAAGAAGATCCCTGCAAACACTTGCCAACGTAAGCGTTTATACGTGGAATCAATTTTCTCCGCTGGAAGTTCCGCAATATGCGGAGCGGGTTTAAATGGTCCAAACATAATTTCTCTCCAAAATCATTTTAATTATGAGTCCACCCCCATGATGGGGATAGCGTGCATGATAAAAATAAAAAAATAGAAATTAAAAAGAGAAATAATTCAAAAAAATGTGATGTATTTCACAAAAAAATTTTTTTAACAAATGAGCGAATACGAAAAATTATGTGATCTACTTCACAAAAATGGCTTTCTTTTTCGCTCAAAAATGTTGTGAATTTAACCGCTCTCCCATACAATAGCCATGGAATTTGTAACAGTTTTTTTACGTTTCTTTTTATTAATATTTTGGCTTTGGGGGTAACAATGGGATTATCGCCTAATATGTATCGTGATGTGGGTGATTTTTTTCACCTATCTCGACGGATGTGATTATCATTGGTGGCGGTGCAACAGGTGCGGGGATTGCTCGTGACTGTGCATTGCGTGGAATTAACTGTATTTTTATTAGAGCGTCGTGATATCGCGACAGGCGCAACAGGTCGTAACCACGGTTTGTTACATAGTGGTGCGCGTTATGCCGTGAAACGATCAGGAATCAGCAGAAGAATGTATTAAAGAAAAATAAAAATTCTGCGCAATATCGCTCGTCACTGTGTGGATGAAACAGAAGGTTTATTTATCACCTTACCTGAAGATTCCCTTTGATTATCAAAAAAACCTTCATCGAAAGTTGTACCAAATCCGGTATTGAAGCTGTCGCCATTGATCCTAAACTTGCCCAAATTATGGAACCATCGGTAAACCCAGATTTAGTTGGTGCCGTTGTGGTGCCAGATGGTTCAATCGATCCTTTCCGTTTAACCGCCTCCAACGTGATGGACGCGACTGAAAACGGTGCGAAAAATGTTCACTTATTGCGAAGTGAAAAACTTAATTCGCGAAGGTGGCAAAGTAATCGGTGTAGATGTTTACGATCACAAAAAAATCGTGTAAACCGTAAATTCTTTGCGCCATTAGTTGTTAATGCAGGCGGTATTTGGGGACAAGGCATCGCAGAATATGCGGATCTCAAAATCAAAATGTTCCCAGCAAAAGGCGCATTACTTGTCATGGGGCACCGTATCAACAAAATGGTGATTAACCGCTGTCGTAAACCGGCGGATGCGGACATTCTTGTGCCAGGTGATACCATTTGTGTTATCGGTACAACCTCTAGCCGTATTCCTTACGATCAAATTGATAACATGGAAGTGACCCCAGAAGAAGTGGATATTCTTTTCCGTGAAGGGGAAAAACTCGCACCAAGCTTGCGTCATACTCGCGTATTACGTGCTTATGCAGGGGTGCGTCCATTGGTGGCAACAGATGATGACCCATCTGGTCGTAACGTAAGTCGTGGTATCGTGTTACTTGACCACGCAGAACGTGATGGCTTAGATGGCTTTATCACCATCACTGGCGGTAAATTAATGACTTACCGCTTAATGGCAGAATGGGCAACGGATCTCGTTTGTAAAAAGCTCAACAAAACAGCACGTTGTACGACTGCAGAGCGTCCATTACCGGGTTCAAGTGAAAGCCGTGCAGAAACCAATCAGAAAGTCATTTCACTTCCAAGTCCGATTCGTTATTCAGCGGTGTATCGTCATGGTTCTCGTGCAACTCGTTTATTAGATAAAGAACGTCTTGATCGTTCAATGGTGTGCGAATGTGAAGCCGTGACAGCGGGTGAAGTACGTTATGCTGTTGATGAATTAAATGTGAATAACTTAGTGGATTTACGTCGCCGTACTCGTGTGGGTATGGGGACTTGCCAAGCTGAGCTTTGCGCATGCCGTGCGGCGGGTTTAATGAACCGTTTTGAAGTGGCAACACCTCGCCAATCTACCATACAATTAACCTCTTTCATGGAAGAGCGTTGGCGCGGTATTGAGCCTATTGCATGGGGTGAAGCGATTCGTGAAGCGGAATTTACTTCATGGATGTATGGCAGTGTGTTGGGCTTAAACGATGTTCAACCGCTTGAAACTGACAAACAGCAAGGGACGGATAGCAATGAATTTTGATGTAGTGATTATTGGTGGCGGCCTTGCAGGTTTAACTTGCGGCATCGCCCTACAAGAACAAGGCAAACGTTGTGTCATTATCAATAACGGCCAAGCAGCGATTGATTTTGCATCCGGCTCATTAGATTTATTAAGCCGTTTACCAAATGGTGCGTTTGTTAAAAATATTCCTGAAAATTTGACCGCACTTGCAGCTCAATTACCACAACACCCTTATAGCATTATGGGGGCTGAACGTGTATTAGCGAAAGCACAAGATTTCGAAAAAAATTAGCGGAATCGTTAAATTTAGATTTAATTGGTTCAACTGCAGAAAAATCATCTTTCGCGTAACGGGTTTAGGTAGCTTGCGTGGTGCATGGCTTTCACCAAATAGTGTGCCAACGGTACAAGGCGAAACTGCATTCCCGTATAAAAAAATTGCGGTTTTAGGCATTGAAGGCTATCACGATTTCCAACCAGAATTATTGGCGGATAACCTCACGCTCAATCCACAATTTGCACATTGTGAAGTGAAAAACGGGCTTTTTTTAAATATTCCTGAATTAGATCAGTTACGTGCAAATTCGCGTGAATTCCGCAGTGTGAACATTGCGCAAGTTTTTAGAATATAAACTGAAATTTGATGATCTTGTGGCTGAAATGAAAGAAGCCGCGAAAGGCATCGAAGCGATTTTTCTTACCCAGCTTGTTTCGGTTTAGAAAATCAAGAGTTTATGGAGTCACTTCGCAAAGCAACTGGCTTTGCCATTATTTGAATTACCAACCTTGCCGCCTTCTTTATTAGGTATGCGTCAACGTATTCAATTACGTCATCGTTTTGAGAAATTAGGCGGACTCATGATGAATGGTGATAGCGCATTAAAAAGCACATTTTTCATGGCAACAAAGTTCGTGCTATTCAAACGCGTTTGCACGAAGAGGAAGAAATCACGGCAGAGCATTTTCGTCTTAGCTTCCGGCAGCTTTCTTCAGTAAAGGTTTAGTCTCTGAATTCGATAAAAATCTACGAGCCCGTATTCCATTCTGACATCATCGGTGTGGAAGGCTTTAACGATACCGATCGTTTTACTTGGACAGATCACCGTTTCTCAAATCCACAACCGTACCAATCTGCAGGTGTGGCGATTAACGCGCAATGCCAAGTGAAAAAAAGAGCGGTCAATTTTTTTAACGAATTTATATGCGGTGGGTAATGTGATTGGTGGTTTCAATGCACTAGAACTCGGTTGTGGTTCAGGCGTGGCAGTGGTAACAGCGCTTGCTGTTGCTGATGAAATTCTTCACAACACACATTAAGGAGGCGTTATGAACATTCAACAATTAATTGAAAATGCAAAACAATCCCTTAATGCACCACAACATCATCATGCCTTTGATGAAAGTTTTGAGAGCTGTATTAAATGTACGGCGTGTACAGCGGTATGCCCGGTTTCGCGTCAAAATCCAAACTATCCAGGTCCAAAACAATCAGGCCCAGATGGTGAGCGTTTACGCTTAAAATCAGCCGAGCTTTATGATGAAGCGTTAAAATACTGTACCAACTGTAAACGTTGTGAAATTGCGTGTCCGTCTGATGTAAAAATCGGCGATATTATCGTTCGTGCAAGAAACAAATACCTTGCTCAACAACACAAACCAGCAGTGCAAAAATTACGTGATGCGATTTTAAGTAACACCGATATTATGGGTTCACTTAATACACCGCTTGCGCCAATTGTGAATACGATTACGGGCTTGAAAGCGACGAAGTTTGTGTTGGAAAAAGCGTTAAAAATCAGCCGTCATCGTACGTTACCAAAATATTCCTTTGGTACGTTCCGTAGCTGGTATATGAAAAAAATGGTGGAAAGCCAACAAAAATTCGAACGCAAAGTGGCGTATTATCACGGTTGTTATGTGAACTACAATAATCCACAATTGGGTAAAGAATTTATTCAAGTGTTCAATGCTATGGACATTGGTGTGGTGTTATTGGAAAAAGAAAAATGCTGTGGCTTGCCATTAAGCGTCAACCAATTCCCAGAACGTGCGAAGAAAATCGCACAATTTAATACTGATTACATCAGTAAAATGGTAGATGAAAATGGCTTGGATGTGATCAGTGAAGCATCGAGTTGTTCCCTAAATTTACGTGATGAATATCATCATATTTTTAGGCATCGACAATGCGAAAGTTCGTCCGCATATTCACATGGTGACACCATTCTTATATCAACTCTTTAAAGAAGGTAAAACCTTACCGCTTAAACCATTGAAATTGCGTGTGGCTTATCACACCGCATGTCACGTGGATAAAGCGGGTTGGGCACCATACACCTTGGAAGTGTTAAAACAAATTCCAGGTTTAGAAGTGGTGATGTTGCCATCACAATGTTGCGGTATCGCAGGGAACATACGGTTTCAAAGAAGAAAAACTACGAGGTTTCCCAATCTATCGGTAAAAACTTATTCGATAACATCAATGCAGGCGGATTTGATTACGTGATCTCTGAATGCCAAACTTGTAAATGGCAGATTGATATGTCATCTAACGTGACTTGTATCCATCCATTGACGTTATTGTGTATGTCGATGAATCAAGCTTTAGTGAAAAAGAGCGGAAACTGATAAAAAAAGTGACCGCTCTTTTTGTTATTCAATCCAATATGGAGAATTAATTATGCAAAAAATCTTCAAGGTTTCTTTACTTGCTGTGCTTTCATCTCTTGCAGTAAACAGCTTTGCCAGCACGGCAGAAGTGAAAGTGCTTGAGCCTCAATTAAACTATCAACAACTTCTTACTCAAAGACAGGTTGTGGATGAGTTGCTTGAACAAGCGGTGAAAATCCAAAACTCGCCCGCTCGTGTTTCAAATGCAGGTTTTACCGCGAAACTTCCTTCCAATATGGAGCGTATTGCGGATCTTTTATTAGAAGCGTATAAGCTTGAGCCTTATCGTGTGGATTTTTTGTTTGGCGCAGCGAATGCCAATATTTATAACGGCAATACAGATAAAGCCATTGAGCTTTACCAAAAAGTGCTTGATGTGGCGCCAGATGATGTGAAAGCACATACTTACTTGGCGGCATGGAATCGTTTTAAAGGCAATCAAGCGGAAAGCGACAAAACATTTAGAACGCTTAAAACAACTTTCCCCAGAAAGCGCAAGCAAATTAGAAAAAGTCTTTGCAGTGATTGATAAAGCGGCTAATCAGCCAATTACCGATAAACTCGAAACCAAGTTACCGGCGTCGGCGATTATTACGTTGGGGTACGCTTTAAATCCAGATGGCAGTATGCATGATATTTTGGTACAACGTTTAGAGAAAACCTTAGAAATTGCGAATCAAAATCCAGATGCGTTTAATTATTGTGACGGGCGGAGTGCCACAAAACAATAAAACCGAAGGGGATTTAATGAAGCAATGGTTAATTGAGAAAGGCGTTGATGCAAGCCGTATTTATTCGGATAACTATGCGCGTTCAACAGTCGAAAATGCACTTTTCTCTCGTTACTCTTTAGCGAAACACAAAATTAAACATGCCGTGTTGATTAGCTCAGGTAGTCATGTTCGTCGTGGACAAGCGTTATTTGAAATTGCGACGCAAGAATCCGGTCCACAAGGTCTTGTGATTGAAACCGTAGCAGCGTTAGATAAACCGTTAGATGAGTTACAAAAAATTACGGAGAAAGACTTGCTGGGTATTTATCGCGATAGCTTAAAAACAATGGGATTGCCAATGTTTAACAGTGGTGCATTACAAGATTAATTAATTTATTAAAAACAAAAGTGCGGTGAAATTTCACCGCACTTTTTATTTTCTCTTTCGATTAAAGAATATGTTGATATTGTTCTAACATTTCTTTTGGCCATACGCTTGATTGCACTTCACCAATGTGTTTTTTGTGAAGTAAAAGCATTGCCATACGAGATTGACCGATACCACCACCGATGGTGAGAGGTAATTTGCCGTTTAATAAATCTTGGTGCCAATCCATTTTTTTAAGCGATCTTCATCACCGGTTAAACCAACTTGTAAAACGTAATGCAGATTCATCCACACGAATACCCATTGAAGAAAGTTCAAACGCTTTACCTAACTCAGCGTTCCATACCAAAAATATCGCCGTTTAAACCTTTGTAGCCGTTTTTCTGATTCAGTTGTCCAGTCATCGTAGTCTGGTGCACGACCATCATGTGGTTTACCGTCTGATAATTTGCCACCGATACCAATTAAGAACACGGCACCATATTCTTTACAAATGGCGTTTTTCACGCTCTTTGCTTGAAAGATCTGGGTAGCGTTTCACTAAATCTTCACTGTGAACGAAGGTGATTTCTTTTGGTAAGCTTGATGGAATGTCAAAGCGAGCTTCTACGGCTAATTCAGTTAAACGGATTGCACGATAGATAGAACGTACAGTTTCTTTTAAATAAGCAAAGTTACGACGACCTTCAGGAATCACTTTTTTTCCCAGTCCCATTGGTCCACATAAACAGAGTGAGTTTGATCCAATGAATCTTCATCTGGACGTAATGCTTTCATATGAACAAATAAGCCTTCACCTTCTTTAAAGTGGAAACGTGCGAGAGTATGGCGTTTCCATTTAGCCAATGAGTGAACGACTTCATAAACGGCGTTTGGGATACATTTCACGTTTACTTGAACAGCTTTCTCAATGCCTGATAAGTTATCTTGCATACCGTTGCCAACTTCACTAAGGATTGGACCTTGTACTTCGATAATGCCAAGTTGTTCAATCAAGTTTTGAGTAAAGGTGTTCTTCACAAAGCTGATTTCTTGTTGTTGTAAAATAAACGTCTTTTTTTCATATTTATCCTTCTTTTTTTATAATAACTGGTAAGATTTGTTGTGCATTATTCAATAAAAATGACAAATTATTTTCAAGTAATTTCTTTACATTGTTTTTAAATGTTGAATATTATCAAAAAAATAAATAAGATATTTTTGAAAAAGATCTAATAAGGAGTGTTTTATGAACAATATCGATACACTTGATCGCCAAATTCTCCGAGTACTGACAAAAGATGCCCGTACACCTTATGCAGAAATGGCAAAAAACTTTGGCGTGAGCCCAGGTACAATTCATGTTCGTGTAGAGAAAATGCGTCAGTCTGGTCTGATTGAAGGGACAAAAGCGATTATTGATGAGCGTAAGTTGGGTTACGATGTATGTTGCTTTATTGGCATTATTTTTGAAAAAGCGCAAAAGATTACGAAAAAGTGATTAAAAAAAGCTCGACACTTTTGATGAAGTGGTGGAAGCCTATTACACCACAGGTAACTATTCGATTTTTATTAAAGTGATGACGCACACCATTGCTGAATTACATTCCGTGTTGGCGACTAAGATTCAGCTGATTGATGAAATTCAATCGACGGAAACCTTGATTTCTATGCAAAATCCTATTTTACGAGACATTAAACCTTAAATGTCATCAAAACAATAAAGGTGTGTATTTAACACGCCTTTTGTTTTTTAATTAACGATAACGATCGAGGAATTTGTAATAGAGTACGCCGATCTTGGTGGCTAAGTTTTTAAGATATTTTCCACCGTAAAACGAAGGGACTTTCAACCCTTCAAAAATTCTCAAACGTTCGTCATTACCTAAAATTGCTTCTGCAATAATGCGTCCTGCAAGTCCAGTGAGTGCGACACCGTGTCCAGAATAACCTTGTGCAAAGTAAATATGCGGTGAAATACGACCAAAATGCGGGCTTGCGTTCATTGTCATATCAATTGGCCCTGCCCAGCCATAGTCAATTTTGACATTTTCTAACTGTGGGAAAACATGCAACATATTGCCACGCATAATTTGCACCATATCTTTTTCTGAGCTTGAGTCACTACCAAATAACAAACGGTTATCCGCACTCAAGCGATAGTAATCGAGCAAGATATTGTTATCGCAAACAGACATGCCATTATTGATCACGGAATCAGCCGTGGCTTGATCTAAAGGTTCAGTCGCAATAATAAAGCTTTCTACCGGCAAAATTTTACGATTAATGCCGCGATGAATGGATTTTGGTAGTGCATCAATATAAGCGTTGGTGGCTAAAATAACGTCTTGAGAAATGACCGCACTTTTATCGGTTTTGACTTCAATACAACCTGATTTTTTTCTACTAAATCCACAACAGGGGATTGTTCGTAAATCTGCACGCCTAAATCTAAACAAGCTTTTGCTAAGCCTAAGCAATAGTTTAATGGGTGTAAGTGACTAGAATTACTATCGTATAACCCGCCTACATAAATATCACTGCCTAGATGTTGTTTAAGTTTGGCTTTATCCCAAAGTTGCATCTTGTCATAGCCAAAAGTCGCGTGGCTGGCTTTTTCCATTTCAATGAGATCGTCCATTCGACGTTCATTCAGCGCCAATGTGGCATAGCCTTTTTTCCAATCACATTGAATACCATATTTCGCAATGCGTTCATCAATAATATCAATGGCTTCTAGCGACATATCCCAAAGTTTTTTTCGCTTTATCAAAGCCCACTTGAGCAATATATTCATCAATGCCTTCTTCAAAACCATTGATAGCTTGACCGCCACTTCTGCCGGAAGCACCAAATCCTACTCTCGCGCCTTCTAACACAATGACTTTCTTGCCTTTTTCTGCTAATTCAAGGGCTGCGGATAAACCGAAGAAACCCGCACCAATAACACAAACATCCGCTTCTTCTTGCTGAGTGAGAGGCGGCAATTCGAAAGGTTTGGTTTCGACTGTCGAAATAATAAGATTTGATATGTTCTTGATGAGCGAAATTCGAGCATGATTGATGTCTAATTTATTAACATAAAAATTGAAATTGAGGGAAATCTTACCCTGATGGGAAAATATGTCAAACCTTTTGCTAAAAAGGTGCTATACTCCCCTCAAGTTTATACAAGTAAACGATTACTTAAGGTTTATTTTGATTGTCCTGAGGAGGTCAATAAATTGAAAAAAAATGCTGTTCAATACATCAAATCACTTTTGTCTTTCTGCCGTTGCATTTGCTGCAACTTCTGCTGCTCTTGCTGCTGAAAAAAATTGTATGTTTATAACTGGACTGACTATGTGCCATCTAATTTGGTTGCGGAATTTCACCAAAGAAACCGGGCATTGAAGTGATTTATTCTACCTTTGAAAGTAATGAAGAAATGTATGCTAAATTGAAGCTGACCTCTAGTACAGGTAGTGGCTATGATTTAGTTTTTCCCATCAAGCTATTACGTCAATAAAAATGGCGAAAGAAGACATGTTACAAGAGCTTGATCACAGCAAATTAAGTAATTTTAAACAAATTCCAGCAAATTTATTAAACAAGGAATTTGATCCCAAATAACAAATATTCTCTACCTTACGTTTATGGCTTAACCGGTATCGGTGTGAATGCGGATGATATTGACCCAAGCAAAATTACAAGCTGGGCTGACTTATGGAATCCAGAATTTAAAGGCAAAGTGTTATTAACCAGTGATGCGCGTGAAGTGTTCCACATTGCATTACTTTTTAGATGGTAAATCACCAAACACCACGAATGAAGAAGATATTAAAGCGGCTTATGAGCGTTTAGTGAAATTGTTACCAAATGTGGTGACTTTTAACTCTGACTCACCAGAAGTGCCGTTTGTTCAAGGTGAAGCCTCTATTGGTATGTTATGGAATGGTTCGGCTTATTTAGCCCACAAAAGAAAAATCCAAGTATCCAATTTGTGTATCCAAAAAGAAGGCGCGATTTTTCTGGATGGATAATTACGCGATTCCAAAAAGGTGCGAAAAATACAGAGGGTGCTTATAAATTTATCGACTTCTTACTTCGCCCTGAAAATGCGAAATTAGTGGTTGAGAAAATGGGTTTCTCTATGCCAAATGAAGGCGTGAAAGCGTTACTTTCACCTGAAATGGCGAATAACCCAACCTTGTTCCCATCTGCTGAAAATATTGAAAAAGGCATTATGCAAGGCGATGTGGGTGAAGCAGTGGATATTTACGAAAAAAATATTGGAATAAATTAAAAACCAATTAATCAAAATATTGATGAAAAGTGCGGTGAATTTGACCGCACTTTTTTTCTTTGTAAAGGATGACAAATGAGTTTTTCTTGAGCGACTTTTTTTCACGCAATCTTGTTTGAAACCACGGTTGTGTTGCTTTCCGTTTTTCGCTTTGTATTTCTTTACAGAAGAAAGTGTGTCTATTCTCTTTGGGTCCATGGTACTGGTTTCCTTAACAGCCATGCTATGGAATCTCATCTTTAATTATTTCCTTGATAAAGTATTTACGGGGCCGCGAGAAAAGCGAGGCGTCATATTTCGTACTTTACATGCCATTTCATTTGAAGGTGGTTTGCTTATTTTCACTGTGCCGATCATTTCTTACTTTTTAAAAGTGGATTGGATTACAGCTTTTATGATGGATTTCAGTTTAACGGTGATGGTGACAGTTTATACCTTTATTTTTAATTGGGTGTATGATCACGCACGATTGCTATTTATTAAGCGTGAATGATGAAACGGGAAATAGTAAAAAAAGAATAAAAAGTGCAGTCAAAATCTCTAGTGTTTTTGACCGCACTTTAGTTTTTTTAGGGCATAAAAAGATGCTCTTTTATTTATTAAAGTTTTTCTACTAATTCAATGGCTGCACCGATGTAGGTGGCAGGGGTGAGTTGTTGTAAACGTGCTTTTTCATCAGCTGGAATATCCAGTTTTTCGATGAATTCACGCATTGCTTTTTCATCAACGCGTTTACCACGAGTGAGCTCTTTTAATTTTTCGTATGGTTTCTCAATACCATAGCGACGCATCACCGTTTGAATTGGCTCAGCTAAAACTTCCCAGTTTTGGTTGAGTTCATCACGGAGATGTTGTTCGTTCACTTCTAATTTGCTGATACCTTTACGCGTTGCAGCATACGCAATTAAACAATAACCTAAACCCACACCTAAGTTACGTAATACAGTAGAGTCGGTTAAGTCACGCTGCCAGCGAGAAATTGGTAATTTTTGACCAAGGTGAGTCATCACAGCATTGGCTAACCCTAAGTTACCTTCTGAGTTTTCGAAGTCGATAGGATTCACTTTATGCGGCATGGTGGATGAACCAATTTCACCCGCGATAGTGCGTTGTTTAAAGTGATTTAATGCAATGTAGCCCCATAAATCACGGTCGAAGTCGATGATGATGGTATTAAAACGTACCACGGCATCAAAGTATTCAGCAATGTAATCGTGAGGTTCAATTTGCGTGGTGTATGGGTTCCAATCTAAACCTAATGAGGTGACAAACTCTTCGCTAAATTTGTGCCAGTTGATATTTGGATAGGCAGATAAATGTGCATTGTAGTTACCCACAGCACCATTAATTTTCCCCAAGATTTCATTTTGTTGGAGTTGTTTGAATTGGCGTTTTAAGCGGTAAACTACGTTTGCCATTTCTTTACCCACAGTACTTGGTGAGGCAGGTTGGCCGTGTGTACGAGAAAGTAATGGAATGGTTTTATATTCGTTCGCTAAACGGGTGATTTCATCAATCAGCTTTTGCCATTCAGGTAAGATCACTTCTTCACGCGCCGTTTTTAACATTAAAGGCGTGAGAAAGGTTGTTAATGTCTTCAGAGGTACAAGCAAAGTGAATAAATTCAGAGACTTTGGCTAATTCTGGTAAAAGCTTCACTTTTTTTCTTTTTAAGAAATATTCAACCGCTTTGACGTCATGATTCGTGGTGCGCTCAATTTCTTTGATACGTTCAGCATCTTGAAGACTGAATTCTTCCACAATTTTATTAAGGTAATCGTTTGCTTCTTTAGACAAAGAAGAAACTTCTTGGATTTCAGCGGTCGCCGCCAATTTTTGTAACCAACGTACTTCCACGGTGACACGGAATTTGAGCAAGCCAAATTCACTAAAAATACCACGCAATGCAGTGGCTTTTATCTTGATAACGACCGTCAATCGGGGAAAAGAGCGGTTAATGCGGAAAGTTGCATAAGAGTTCTCCAAGGATTAATTTAAAGTTGAGTAGAGTTGTCGTGCCGCTTGCACTAATTTTTTACGATGAAATAACAGTTGCCATTTGCTGCCACCTACTTGACGCCACAAAACGGCAGAACGAATGCCGGCAAGCAAACACGCACGAATTTTGTCTTGTACATTTTGTTGCTGTAAATGATATGCCGAACCAATAATATGAATGCGTTTGCCTAAAGGGCTAATTGTATCGACATAAATGTTTGCCATGATTGAAAACATCTCATCATCAAATTGATTGTCGTGATAAGAAAGTTGTTCTGGTAAACGAGCAATACGGCGACCAAGTTCTTGTTTTGATTTCAGGTTGCTTGTTTAATTTGCTCTCTAACGCTAACAGGCTGCCCCAATAATTCAATAAATTTTTGTCATTTAATTGAGTGAGTTGCTCAATAAGTGTGTTTAATCCCACTTTAAGATGTTGAACATCACCGCCAAATACGGCTAATGTATCTTCGGGTTGAGTAATGAGAAGAGAATGAATGGTGGTTTGGAATGCATCTTGATGATCAACTTCGCCTTTTTGTGCTAATTGACTGATTAATAAGACAGATTGACAAACACCGGCAAGTGCCAGAGCCATATCATTATAATTTTTCATTGGGACTATAGATTGTAAGCTGTAGAAATTTTGGGCGTAATATAGCATTTTTACACATTGTTTTGAACTCAATCATTAAAAAACGCCCTATCTTTTGTTATCATAGCGCCAATTCATTTTACAGAATAAAAGGATAACCAATGACAAAACCAATTGTATTCAGTGGCGTGCAGCCTTCCGGCGAATTAACTATCGGGAATTATTTAGGTGCACTTCGCAACTGGGTGAAAATGCAAGAAGATTATGAGTGTATTTTCTGTGTGGTGGATTTACATGCCATCACTGTACGTCAAGATCCTGTAGCACTTCGCAAGGCAACCCTTGATGTGCTCGCCCTTTACTTGGCTTGTGGCATTGATCCGAATAAAAGCACAATCTTCGTGCAATCTCATGTACCAGAGCATACTCAACTAAGCTGGGTGTTAAACTGCTACACCTATTTTGGTGAAATGAGCCGTATGACTCAATTTAAAGATAAATCAGCACGTTATGCCGAAAATATTAACGTGGGTTTATTTGATTACCCGGTTTTAATGGCAGCAGATATCTTACTTTACCAAGCGAAAAGCGTGCCGGTAGGGGATGACCAAAAACAACATTTAGAAATCACTCGCGATATTGCCGCTCGTTTTAATGCTCTTTATGGTGATATTTTCACGATTCCTGAAATTTTCTTAGGCAAAGCAGGCGCGCGTATTATGTCTTTACAAGATCCTGATAAAAAAATGTCAAAATCAGATGATAACCGTAATAACGTGGTGACCTTGCTTGAAGATCCAAAATCGGTCGCGAAAAAAATCAAACGTGCGGTAACAGATTCTGATGAACCACCTGTTGTACGTTATGACGTAAAAAACAAAGCGGGTGTGTCTAACTTATTGGATATTCTTTCTGCGGTAACGGATAAATCTGTGGCAGATCTTGAAAAAAAGAATTTGAAGGCAAAATGTACGGACACTTAAAAAAACAGCGGTGGCTGACGAAGTGTCAAACTTACTTGCGGGTTTACAAGAACGTTTCTATCAATATCGTAACGATGAAGCGCTTTTAGACGAGATTTTACGTCAAGGTGCGGAAAAAGCCCGTGCAAGAGCAAAAGCAACCCTTGACAAAGTGTACGAAGCCGTCGGCTTTGTTGCAGCAAAAATAATTTTTAAACTTAATAAGCCGTGTTATGTCACGGCTTTTTTTAGATAAGGAGAAAAAAATATGGCCATTCAAACTGAAAAACCAATTGAATGTGTAGGTTGTAATACTTTCGATATGAAATCATTGTTTGATAACAGCGATTGTAGTTTACCTATCGAACAGTTTTACGCCACTCGTCAAGATGCAGAAGGTGCATTGGAATATTTCACGTTAAAAGCACGTGATATCGAAAGTGAACCTTGTCAAATTCAGTCTGAAATTCAACAGGTTGAAGATGGATACTTGCTTAAAGCGGTTTTCACATTCTGCTGCCAAGCGGAATTAGTGATTTTCCAAATGAAACTTTCGTAAGTGATGACTTACTCTAGAAAACAGCGTTTTTTGTGACCGCACTTTCAGATATTTATGTTCCCCTGCATCGTATTATTCCTTTTTCTAATGTAGAAGGGCAGGGGAATCGTACCAGTATTTTCTTACAAGGCTGTAAGCTAAACTGCCTTTATTGCCATAATCCAGAAACCATTCCTCGTTATGCAGAAGGGGCTCATCAAGTCAGTCTGCAGTATTTGTATGAGCAAGTAATGGATGCAGTACCTTTCATTCGTGGCGTGACGGTTTCTGGTGGGGAACCCACCATTCATCATAAAAAGCTCGTTCCATTGTTTCAAAAGCTACGTGAGGAAGGGCTAACTTGCTATTTAGATAGCAGTGGTTTCTTTTGAATTTGAAGCAATTCGTCCCTTTAATTGATGTGACAGACAAATTTCTCTTTGACCTGAAAGGAGAAGGGCTTGGCTTACAAAGTTTGTGCTTTGATAGACAAAATCGCCAAGGCATTGTCCCTCAAAACATCATTCCCTCTCATCAACATATCAAGCAAGAAAATTTAGATCGCAATTTGAAGAACTTGGCGCAATTATTACCATTAAATAAAGTGGAAGAAGTGCGGTTAGTTTATGTGGCGAATTTTTTTGATGCAGAAAAGTTGGTGGAAAAAGTAGCTTCCTTATTGAAAGATTATCCGGATGTTTTGTTCAAAATTATCCGAATGCACACAAAAGGTGCACGAGACGCTGAAGGGCTCAGCCCTTATGTCCCAACTGTTGAGCAGACCCAAGAACTTGAAAAACTATGCGAAATCTTTGTGGTCTGACCAAAATTGTGACCATTTTTATAAGCAAACATATCGAAAAAGTAGCAAAAAAATATTCCGACTTTTTACCGAAAAAAACAAGTAGAATAGGACAATTTTTATTCACTTACTTATCTAACCAACCTAGGGGAAAAAATGGGTATTTTTAGGTAGCGTTTTTAGGCATTGTCGTATTACTGGTCATTGCCGTATTATTTTCAAATAATCGTAAGGCGATTAATTTACGTACTGTATTAGGGGCTTTGGCGATCCAAATCGGATTTGCGGCCCTTATTTTGTATGTGCCGTATGGCCGTGATGCATTACAAGCGACAGCAAATGGAGTGTCAAATGTTATTGCGTATGGTAACGAAGGGATTAATTTCGTCTTTGGTGGATTAGCAGATCCTTCAAATGTCGGCTTTATCTTTGCGGTGAAAGTTTTACCAATCATCGTCTTTTTCTCCGGTTTAATTTCTGTGCTTTATTACTTAGGTATCATGCAAGCCGTCATCAAAGTGATCGGTGGTGCATTACAAGCGGCATTAGGCACATCAAAAGCAGAATCAATGTCTGCTGCAGCGAACATCTTCGTTGGTCAAACAGAAGCACCGTTTAGTGGTTCGTCCTTACATTAAAAATATGACCCAATCTGAATTGTTCGCTATTATGGCGGGTGGTACAGCTTCTATCGCGGGTTCAGTGATGGCGGGTTATGCAGGAATGGGCGTGCCGTTGACTTACTTAATCGCAGCCTCTTTCATGGCTGCACCAGCAGGTTTATTATTTGCGAAAATTTTATTCCCGCAAACTGAACAATTTACCGATAAACAACCTGAAACGGATGATAGCGAAAAACCGACTAACGTGCTTGAAGCAATGGCAGGTGGTGCGAGTGCCGGTATGCAATTAGCGTTAAACGTAGGTGCGATGTTAATCGCTTTCGTGGGTTTAATTGCTTTAATTAACGGTATTTTAGGCGGCGTAGGCGGCTGGTTCGGTTACGGTGATTTAACGTTACAATCAATCTTTGGGTGGATCTTCAAACCATTAGCTTACTTAATCGGTGTATCTTGGGATGAATCTGCAATTGCGGGTCAAATGATTGGTATTAAATTGGCAGTAAATGAATTCGTGGGTTACTTAGAATTTGCGAAATACTTACAACCAGATGCAGCAGTTGTATTAAGTGAAAAAACCAAAGCCATCATTACTTTCGCATTATGTGGTTTCGCTAACTTTAGCTCTATCGCAATCTTAATCGGCGGTATTGGTGGTATGGCACCAAATCGTCGTGGTGATGTGGCTCGCTTAGGGTTAAAAGCAGTTGTTGCAGGTACATTAGCTAACTTAATGAGTGCGACTATCGCAGGTTTATTCATCGAGTTAAGCGGCGTAGCAATGTAATTAAAATGTGGTGAATTTTGACCGCACTTTATCTCTCAACACCACGAATCGTTCGTGGTGTTGTATTTTAAAGCAGGCGAAAACGTTTGCTTAAATGATTTTTTATTTATCAACAAGAGGAAAAAACAATGACTCCACATATTAACGCTCCTGAAGGTGCATTTGCAGATGTTGTATTAATGCCAGGCGATCCGCTTCGTGCAAAATATATTGCTGAAACATTCTTAGAAGATGCGAAAGAAGTGACTAACGTTCGCAATATGTTGGGTTATACCGGTACTTATAAAGGTCGTCGTATCTCTGTTATGGGTCACGGTATGGGTATCCCATCTTGCTCAATTTATGCGAAAGAATTAATTACTGAATACGGCGTGAAAAAAATCATCCGTGTTGGTTCTTGTGGTGCCGTACGTATGGACGTTAAATTACGTGATGTAGTTATCGGTCTTGGTGCATGTACTGATTCAAAAGTAAACCGTATCCGTTTTAAAGATAACGATTTTGCTGCAATTGCTGATTTTGATATGGCACAAGCAGCGGTTCAAGCAGCGAAAGAAAAAGGTAAGCAAGTTCGCGTAGGGAATCTCTTCTCTGCAGACTTATTCTATACGCCAGATTTCGAAATGTTTGATGTGATGGAAAAATACGGCATCTTAGGCGTAGAAATGGAAGCGGCTGGTATCTATGGCGTAGCAGCAGAATATGGTGCAAAAGCACTTTGTATCTGTACCGTTTCAGACCATATTCGTACACACGAACAAACTACAGCAGAAGAACGTCAATTAACCTTCAATGATATGATTGAAATTGCGTTAGAGTCCGTATTAATTGGCGATAAAGCATAATCTGTCTGATTGATAGAATAAAAAAGAGCGGTTGAAATTGACCGCTCTTTTGTTTTTCTACTGCTTGCTATTTTTCATACCAAATTCGGTTTACATAGAGCACGACTTTTACCAGAGGGTGTTTCCACATGGATTTCATCGTCAACGCCTTTCCCGATTAAAGCGCGCGCGACGGGAGAATCAATGGAGATCCAGTTTTTAGCGGGATCGAATTCATCGCAGCCGACAAGGCGATATTGCTTCACTTCACCCTCTTCATCTTCTAGCTCAACCCAAGCACCAAAAAATACTTTTACCTTCTTGTTTCGGATGGTAATCCACGATTTGTAGCACTTCTAATCGTTTGGAAAGAAAACGCACGCGGCGATCAATTTCACGTAAAGCGACGTTTGCCATAAATATATTCTGCGTTTTCACTGCGGTCACCAAGCGCGGCGGCATCTGAAACCGCTTGGGTAACTTTTGGGGCGTTCTTCTTTCCACAAAAAAATTTAAGTTCTTGGTCAAGCGCAAGCCAGCCTTGACGGGTAATGTAATTT
>BNJT01002793.1_pt1 | contig 116275 bp, 135 predicted proteins | sample 8540491 | NCBI WGS metagenome assembly BNJT01 (sample SAMD00202455, study PRJDB9452) | human saliva metagenome | host: Homo sapiens | reverse complement strand
GGATGTATCCTTTGTGCAAATGGCGATTCCTATCATCCTTGGTGGCGTTTTAGGGTGTTTTATTATGCGTTATGTTCCGTCGCTACTTCGTTGAGGAAATGCACTATGTGTATCCGTTCCCAAGTGGTCGTGCAGCTGCAGAAGTATTGATGAGTAATGAAGGTAGCAAAGCAAAACTCATGCTTGGTTCTGGTCTCATTGCTCTCGTGTATGACTTTATTCTTAATAGCTTAGGTTGGTGGGAAGAGGTTATTCGTACTACTACCTTTAAATGGGGCGCGGCTCTTGCTGATCAAACTAAATTGACTGCAGCCGTAGATACTGACGCAGCATTACTTGGTCTTGGTTACTTTACAGGCCTTCGCTATGCAGCGATTATCGCAGCAGGTTCCTTCTTCTCTTGGTTTGTATGTATTCCAATCGTGTACTATTTAGCGCCTGAACATATCATGCAAATTGGCGGTCAAGCTGTTCCTTTAGCAGAGGCTCCGATTCGTAAGGTATTCCTTGATTATGTTCGTCATATTGGTATCGGTATGCTCGCTATGGCAGGTATTATCGGTCTACTCAATATGTCTAAAGTTGTAGCAAGCGTTGTTAAAAATGCGGTGCTTGATATCTTTAGCTCTAAAACAACTGATGTTCATTTACTTCGTACACAACGCGATATTCCTACATCTTGGATTGGCGCTGGCATCTTGTTATGTACAGTTCTATTCGCAGCATACTTCCACTTTATGTATGCTGAAAGTTTCACACAAACAATCGTAGCATTCTTAATCGTTCTTATTATGTCCTTCTTATTATCTGTAGTAGGTATCAGCTCCATTGCTTATACAGGTACAGAACCAGTATCTGGTATGACAATCTTTATGATTATCATCTCCGCTGTATGCTTAACAGCTGCAGGTATGACTGGTAAAGTAGGCATGATTGCAGTCCTAATGATGGCATCCTTCATCGGTACAACTATCGGTATGGCTGGTAACTTCATGTCTGAGCTTAAAGTAGCTCATATGACAGGTGCTACACCTAAGAAATGGAACAATGGCAAATCGTTGGTACTATTCTTTGTGCAGTCCTTTCTGTAGGCGTTATGATTCTCTTGAACGACGCATACGGCTTTGTAGGAGACCATGCATTAAATGCACCACAAGCAAACGCTATGGCTGCTATCATTGAACCTTTGATGACTGGTGGTAGTGCTCAATGGCCTTTATACATGGCAGGTGCATTATTCGCTATTATCTTGTGGATGATAAAAGTTCCACCTTTGGCATTTGCTTTGGGTACTTACTTACCAATGGAAATCAACACACCATTACTTATCGGTGGTTTGATTGCATACTTCGTACAAAATAGTACAAAAGATAAAGCGTTGGCAGATCTTCGCTTCGCTCAAGGTAGTACAATTGCTTCCGGTCTCGTAGCTGGTGGCGCTATTGGTTCCTTGTTCAGTGCGGTGCTCCGCATTGTAGGTATTGATGTATTTGCAGAAGCTTGGGTTGAAACTCCAGAAGCAACATACCTCAGTATCGTAATGTACTTATTACTTTGTGTATTCTTGTACAAAGTAGCTATGTACGTAAAAGCTAAAAAAGCATAAAAAGTGTAATAATTACCGCCTTTACCAAGTTTTATCAGGGCTTGGTGAAGGCGGTTTTTTTATAGGTATAAAAACTTCTTTGATATAACTAAAAAAACTATGTGAATTAAAAACCTATTTATATGATTGGAATAATTGACCTTAACTATATCGAATGTTATCATAATAATATAATACCTCTAGAGGTATTATTTTTTTATTATGTTCATATAATGTAAGTATAGATATAATAGTTGATTAAAGAGAACTTCTGTTTCTAAGTAAACAGGGTTAAGTAGGGGCAATTATGAAATTTAAGAAAAATCGCAGCTCTGTTAGGAGCTTTCACCATTGCTAGCAGCTTGTTTATCGCTGGTTGTGGCAATACAGTTACGAGTCAAAAGACATGGCGTGTCGGTACTGATGCGACCTATGCACCATTTGGCTTTAAAGATAAAGATAGTGGCAAGTTAGCAGGTTTTGATATCGATATTATCAATGCCATTGCAAAAGAAGAAGGCATTGAAGCAGATATTCAAAACTTGAACTTTGATGCGCTGTTACCAGCATTACAAAGTAATACCATCGACATTGCTATTTCAGATATGACCATTTTCTGAAGATCGGGCAAAATCTGTTGATTTTAGTAAGCCATACTATATTGCAGGTAATGGTCTCGTTGTTAATATAGATAACACAAATATTAATAGCTTTAAGGATCTAGAAGGCAAGCGCATTGGTGTATCTATTGGTTCTACGGGTGCAGAAATTGCTAGCAAGATTCAAAATGCTGATGTACGCCAGTTTAATATCATCGTTGATGCCTTTTTAGAACTACAAAATAAAGGTGTCGATGTAGTTATTAACGATACACCGGTAAACGAATATTATGTTAATGGGAAGGGCAAAGGTATCGCAAAAGTCACTGGAGAAGACTATGATGCGGCACCACTTGGTATTGCAGTTAAAAAAGGCAATGGAGAAGTGCTCAATAAAATTAATGATGGATTAGCAAAAATTAAAGCTAATGGTAAATATGCTGAGATTTATAAAAAATGGTTTGGTAAAGAACCACCAGCAGAGGTGTTAAAATAGTTTGTAGATAGTACCGAAACGTATTATTTGATATAATACGCTTGGTAAGCCTCAAGTTGTAAGAGGCTTTAGAATGGGTGATATGATGGCTAAACGAAGTGCATTTTTAGATATTATTAAGGATAAGGGGGCGCTCGTCTTAGATGGGGCTTTAGGGACTGAATTAGAGCGTTATGGTTGTAATATTCAGCATAAGCTGTGGTCCGCAAAAGTTCTCATGGAACAGCCTGATGTTATCAAAAAAATACACATTGCGTACTTAGCCGTTGGGGCAGACATCATTCAAAGTTCTGGTTATCAAGCTACTGTTGCGGGCTTTAAAGGCTTAGGCTATGGTACAGAAGAGGCAATAGAGCTCGTTAAATTATCTGTTCGCCTAGCCGTACAAGCTCGTAATGAGTTCTTAGAGGCTAAGGCTAGCGGAGCACTTACGTTACGGGGCATTACCCTAGGTGAAGAGACTCCAGACGGAGTTAAGTATTTTTCTGAAGGCGCATTGCCTAAACCGTTGGTAGCGGCCTCTGTAGGTCCTTATGGGGCTTTTTTGGCTGATGGATCTGAATACCGTGGATATCCTGACGTACAAACAGAATACCTTGAGGTATTTCATATCCCTCGGTTAGCATTGTTCGCAGAAGAGAATCCAGATATATTATCCTTTGAGACGATACCATCTTATGATGAGGCCATTGCCATTGCTCGTGCTATGTCCGATCCCTTTACATCAAAGGTATTCCTGCGTGGATTGCCTTTGCTTGCAAGGATGAACATCATGTAGCTAGTGGGGAAACTATTATTAAATGTGCTGAAATGATTGATAAGGTTCGTCCTGTTACTGGCATTGGTATCAACTGTAGTAAACCTGAATATGTAGAGTCCTTAATTAAGGATATTCGTACCGTTACGGACAAACCTATTGCGGTATATCCAAATCTTGGTGAAAGCTATGATAGTAAAACTAAGACTTGGTACGGTGATCCAGCATCCTTTGTAGACTACGTAGATGTATGGCGTAAGGCGGGGGCTGAAATCATTGGTGGCTGCTGCAGAACGACACCTGAAATCATCGGTGATATTGCAAAGAAAAATCCATAATTAATATGGTGAAATACATATAATATAAAAAGGCTATTCGAATTAAATTCGAATAGCCTTTTTGTATGGATATAAATAAAAAAGCAGTGCTTAAGCACTGCTCTTACTATGGCGGAGAGACAGGGATTTGAACCCTGGGTACGGGATAACCGCACACATGATTTCCAATCATGCTCCTTCAGCCGCTCGGACACCTCTCCATGTATTCTGTTGTGTAACAGGTACTTGTATAGTATATGAAAAAAAGTCAGATTTATGTCAAGCGAAAAAAATAGGGGAAAATCTTGTACTTTCATAAGATTTTTTTAAAATATAAGAAAAAAAGCCGCCCAAGAGGCGGCTTTTTTTATCCGTATTATAATACGTTTTGAATTTCTGTTGCTTCGATAGATGCTTTGATATCGTCTGCCATTTTTTCGATTTTTGGAATATCTTCTTCTTTTAAAGAGGATTTGATATCAAGTGGTTCAGATACGATTTCAATATCTTTGAAGTCGTTTTCGAAGTGGGATACCATGATTTTCATGGCTGCAGATGCCCAAGAGTGGTTACCGATGATAGATACCTTGTGGTTTTGGAAGTTAAGAGCTTTTAACTCGTGGATGAGATTTTCCATTGTAAGGTATAGGTTCAAGTTATATGTAGGAGCGATTGTTACCAAGTTCGTGTACTTCCAAGCATCAGAGATGATGTAGGATGCATTAGTTTTGGAAACATCGTAGATTTTGATATCTGTAATACCACGTTTGGATAATTGTTTAGCCAATTGTTGTGCGATGGCACGAGTGTTACCATACATAGATCCGAAGGCGATAACAACGCCTTTTTTCTCAGCTGTATAGTTGGACCAGTGCAAGTATTTGTGCAAGATGTATTGAATTGTTTCAGGTGTACGCCAGATTGGACCATGAAGTGGAGCAATGCGTTTAATTTCAAGACCAGAAACTTTGCGAATTGCATTTTGTACTTGAGGACCGTATTTACCAACGATATTTGTATAGTAACGACGAGCTTCTTCTTCGTATGTAGCAATGAAATCTGTTTGGTCCGCAAAGATGTTACCGTTAACTGTACCAAATGTACCGAAAGCATCTGCAGAGAACAATGTGCCTGTAGATTTTTCATAAGTACAAGTTACTTCTGGCCAGTGAACCATTGGCATAGTATAAGAAACTAGTGTATGTTTACCAAGGCAAATTTCGTCGCCTTCTTTTACAGGGTAATATTGGTCTGGTTTTGGAGTATTGTAGAATTGTTCGAACATGCGGAATGTTGTAGCATTACCAACCATTTTACAGTTTGGGTAGCGTTCCAATGTTTCCAACAATGTTTGGCAGTGGTCTGGTTCCATATGGTTTACGATAATGTAATCAAGGTCGCGACCATTCAAAAGATGAGTCAAGTTGTCAAAGTATTCTTCGCGAATTTCAGCATCTACAGAGTCAACAACACAAGTTTTTCATCATCGATGAAATAGCTATTATAGCTAACACCATTTGGAATAGGGAATAAGTTTTCGAAACGTTCAGTAGTCCAGTCATTACTACCAATCCAGTAGATATTATGGGTCATTTTCTGAGCACAATGCATAATAAAATCCTTTCTTAACTTACTTATGTATATATGTATAGATTTAAATGAAATTATTTTTGTAAATATGTCATCAACTTATAATACTAATATTTACGAAAAAAATCAATATGGAAAAGCCTACTCCATGGAGTAGGCTTTCACATAAAAGAATGGTAAATAATTACTTGAAGTATTTTACACCAGACGTAAAGATTGGCATTTCTAATTGGCCATAAATATTTTTACTAATACCTGCACCACAGCGTTCGGAATGAGCCATCTTGCCGAATACGCGACCATCTGGGCTATAAATACCTTCGATAGCAGCGACGGATTGGTTCGGATTGAAGCGACTATCCATGGATGCGATACCATCAAAGTCTACATATTGTGTAGCAATTTGACCAGTTTTATTGAACTCTAACACTTGTTGAGGGGGAGGCAATAAAACGACCTTCTCCATGAGAAATAGGCACAGTATAAATTTCACCAGCTTTAGCATCACACATCCAAGGGGATTTAGTGGAGATTACCTTTGTATTGACCATGCGAGATAAGTGACGACCAATTGTATTGTACGTTAATGTAGGATAATCTGCAGTCAATGTTTCAATGTGGCCGCCAGGCAACAAACCTAATTTGATAAGAGCTTGGAAACCATTACAGATACCAAGAACTAGACCATCTTGTTTATACAAGAGATTTTCTAAACCTTCTGCTAGGTATGGATTGCGGAAGAGGGTAGCCATAAACTTACCAGAACCATCTGGTTCATCACCAGCACTGAAACCACCTGGGAACATAAGAATTTGAGACTCTGCTAATTTAGCTTTGATTACGTCGATGGATTCTTTTAATTGTTCTGGTGTTTGATTGCGGATGATAACGATATCTGCTTCTGCACCTGCTCGCTCAAAGGCACGAGCTGAATCGATTCACAGTTTGTACCTGGGAATACAGGAATGAGCACTTTAGGTTTGGCGCCTAAGGATGTGCTGCGAGGCTTAGCGTGTTGGTCGTGGATGTACGCCACCGCTTCGCCAGTGCCATTGGGTGCATGCATAGGGAATATATCGTTGAGTGGAGCTTCATAAGTTGCTTGGATTTCCTTGAGTGATATGGATTGATCCGCCCATTCAATAACTGGATTTGCTTGTGTTACACCGATTACTTTTAAACCTGGTAACTCTAAGAGATAGTTAACAGCTTTAATATCTACCTCTACGATAAATGCACCAAGAGCTGGTTGGAAAATTGCACGTTCTGCATATTTATCGAATTTAACGCCGATGTTGTTGCCGAGAGCCATTTTTGTAACTGCTTCAGGAATACCACCTTGGTCAACTACATACGCGGAGTAAACACGACCTTTTTCAATTTGTTCTTGTAAGACGTCACAGTTTTCTTTGAATCGATCCCAATCAGGAGTGTCATCGTACATGCGAGGTACATCGAAGAATACGAGGCGATGGTCTACGTCTTTAAAATCTTGGCTCACAATGTTATCTACATGAGCTGTACCCACTGCAAAGGATACAAGGGTAGGAGGAACTGTAAGGTCCATAAATGTACCACTCATAGAATCTTTGCCACCAATAGCACCGATTTCAAGTTCTTTTTGCGCTTTATAAGCGCCCAGTAAAGCTGATACAGGTTTACCCCAAGATTCTTTTGAGTTAAGGCGTTCAAAGTACTCTTGTAATGTTAAGTATGCATCTTCACGGCGACCGCCGAGAGCTACTAACTTAGCAATAGATAATAGTACTGCATATTGGGCACCATGGTATGGGCTCCAGTCGGATAACTCAGGTACAAAGCCATGTGTCATGATGCTAGCAGTAGTAGTTTCACCATTTAGAACCGGTAACTTTGCTACCATGCCTTGAGTCGGGGTTTTCTGGAATTTGCCACCAAATGGCATGAGTACAGTATTAGCACCCACAGTGCTGTCAAAGCGTTCTGCTAAGCCCTGTTGGGAAGCGGTGTTTAAATCGGATACAGCAGCGAGCCATTTTTCTTTGAAGTTATCTGCACTAGAAGAACCGCGTAAGAAGTAAGAACGATCTGCTGGAGCTTTTACAATAACCTCTTGTTGTTGGCTGGCGCCATTTGTATTTAAGAAGTCACGGCTAATGTCGACGATTGTTTCCCCATTCCAGTTCATGATGAGGCGATTTGTATCGGTCACATCTGCTACGACTGTGCATTCTAAGTTTTCTTCATCGCAATAAGCTTTAAAAGTATCTACATCAGAAGCGGCGATAACACAAGCCATGCGTTCTTGAGATTCAGAAATGGCAAGTTCTGTACCATCAAGGCCAGCGTATTTTTTAGGCACTAAATCAAGGTTGATAGTTACACCATCTGTTAACTCACCGATGGCGACGGATACACCGCCAGCACCAAAGTCATTACAACGTTTGATAAGGGTAATTACTTCACCGCGACGGAAGAGGCGTTGGATTTTGCGTTCTGTAAGAGCGTTGCCTTTTTGAACCTCTGCACCACATGTAGAAAGGGATTCTACTGTGTGCTCTTTAGAGGAACCAGTAGCACCACCACAGCCATCGCGACCAGTTTTTCCACCTAATAATACCACAACATCACCTGCAACAGGTGTTTCACGGCGCACTTGATTGAGTGGAGCTGCACCGATAACGGCGCCGATTTCCATGCGTTTTGCTACGTAGCCAGGATGGTAATATTCTTTTACTTCACCTGTAGCAAGACCGATTTGGTTGCCATAAGAGGAATAGCCACGAGCTGCTTCTTGAGTGATTTTCTTTTGTGGTAATTTACCTTCTAATGTATCTTCGAGGCTCGTATGTGGATCACCAGAGCCAGTAATGCGCATTGCTTGGTATACATAGGCGCGGCCGCTCAATGGATCGCGGATACAGCCGCCTAAACAAGTAGCAGCACCGCCAAATGGTTCGATTTCAGTAGGATGGTTATGGGTTTCATTTTTGAATAATAACAACCATTCTTCAGTTTTTCCGTCTACGTCAACAGGAACGATGATAGTACATGCATTGATTTCATCGGATTCATCGAGATTTGTTAAACCACCAGCATGGCGCAATTCTTTTACAGCTAATGTAGCCATGTCCATGAGGGAGCGCGCTTTTTTTCTTAGATGTATAGAGCTCAGCACGACCTTCCATGTATTCTTCGAGGGCTTCTTCAATAGGGCCTGTGAAGCGACTCGCTTCGATAGAGATATCTGTTAACTCTGTCATAAATGTGGTATGGCGGCAATGGTCGGACCAATATGTATCGAAGAGGCGAATTTCTGTAATCGTAGGGATTGCGGTGTTCTACCTCTGCATACTGTTGTCGAATCATTTGAAGGTCTGCCAATGTCATAGCGAGGCCATAATTTTTGATAAGCTCTTCTAACTCCGCATCGCTCATTGTCGTAAAGCCATCAATTGTTTCTACTGGTTTTGGATCCTCTAAATCGAGCGCCAAAGTGTTAGGTAATTCAAGGCTTGCTTCACGGGAATCAACAGGGTTAATGTAGTATGCTTTGATGGCATTTTCTTGTTCTTTTGTGAAAGTGCCTTCGATAGCAAATACGCGAGCACATCGAACGATGTGACCAGAGGTAAGTGTGAGCATGGAAATACACTGCTCAGCGCTATCGGCACGTTGATCATATTGACCTGGTACATATTCAACAGCAAATACGAAACCTTGCAAAGCTGGAATTTCTTCTAATACTGTATCCACAGGAGGTTCGGAGAAAATTAGGTTTTTTGCAGCTTCTAAATCTTTTGCATCTAAATTTTCAATATCATATCGTTCATAAATGGTAACACCTGTAACAGGCATAGATAGTTCCTGTTGTAATGTATGTAACATGCGTTGTGCTTCTTGGTTGAAAGATTCTCGTTTTGTTACGAATAATCGTTGTATAGCCATTTTAGCCTCCTGTAATGTATATAATTCCCTATGGGATATTGACAAATTAAGTATAGTCGGTCTAGACTTATAAGTAAAGATAATCTTACTTATGAAAAGATTAGAAATACTAATAAATATGAAAAATTCATGAAGGTCATAAGACCTAATATTCATGAAGTTTCCTACATATTCATCATATATTGAGAGTTCATCGCTATAATATAATAAATGATATGTATAGTTAAAAGTAAGAAGTTACTATTAGTATATAACAGAGGTGACTAAAAATGGCAGTATCTGCAGATTTATATAGAACCTTTTTTTAGGGGTAGGCTTATATTTATCCTTTTCTCGTGCCGCAAAAAGAATTAGGCGTATCCCAATCCGCCATCAGCCAAAGTATTAAACAACTAGAAGGGGAGCTCAATATGCCTCTTTTCGTGCGCACTACAAAATCTGTAGGGTTCACGCCAGAAGGTAAAGAATTGTTTGATACAGTAGCTAAAGCATTCTCCATTCTTGATAATGGAGTGACTCAATTACAAGAACGTGTTAGCCAAGCTTATGAAAGTTTGAATTTAGCTGCTACAGATACTTTATGTCGCCATTTCTTATTGCCTTATTTCCATAAATGGCAATTGCAAGAAAGTGAAATCGGATTGCATATCATTAATCGTCCATCCCCTGATTGCGTAGAGTTGGTACTTAATAAAGAGGCTCAGTTAGCGGTGGTTAATGATTATGAAGGCTTGCGTGATAATCCTCAATTAGAGGTCACTACACTGGCTACAATTCAAGATGTATTTGTTGGTGGCCCTGACTATAAAGGGGCAGGGTTCTTTGATCAAGGTCGCCTGCTTAATGAGCCTATTTTGCTCTTGCATAAAGGTTCTGCGAGCCGTACCTTCTTCGATGAAGTTACGCATGGTGCATGCCGTAAACCTCGTTTTGAACTTGGTAGTGTCGATGTATTGCTAGATCTTGTAGAAATTAATATGGGTATTTCCATGTTGCCTAACCACGTGGTGCAACAAAAGATGCAAGAAGGGACTATCGTTCGTATCGACACAGATATTCCTGTACCGACTCGCGATATTGTACTTGTGCGCTCTCGTTTAGTACCTCAATCTGAAGGGGCTGCACGCTTTACATCCTTGCTCGTGAATCGTGAAAGTAACCGCGATAAAATTCTATAATAATAGAGCACACTTTATGAATTTTCATAAAGTGTGCTTTTTTTATATTAGACAAAAGTTATTCTATGCTATATTATATTTTTTTATAAACCTTTTGAATTGTATAATCAGAGAATAATATCTTTAAGACTTACTTTTTGCCGATTTTTAAGTGTTGTATTATGAGAGTTTTACTACATATAGGTTGACCCTAAGGGGTTGTTTACGTTAAAATTTAAAGATAGTTATGCGGAGGTATAAGCACATGGAATTATTAAAAAAGCGCATTCGTGAAGAGGGTATTGTCCTCAATAATCGCGTGCTAAAAGTAGATGGCTTCTTGAACCATCAAATCGACCCACAATTGTTTAAAGCAATCGGTAAAGAAATCGCGGATCGTTACCGTGATGCAGGTGTGCAACGTATTGTTACCATTGAAGCATCTGGTATTGCGTTGGCATTGATGGCTGCTCTTGAGCTCGACGTGCCATTGGTATTTGCGCGTAAGAAAAAATCTATCCTCATGGTAGATGATGTATATCATAGTGTTGTGTACTCTTATACAAAAGAAGAAAACTACGATATTACTATCTCCAAAAAATTCTTGCCAGCTGGTGAAAAAGTATTGATTATTGATGATTTCTTGGCATCTGGTGAAGCAGCTATGGGCCTTGCTAAATTGGTTCAAGATGCTGGCGATACAGTAGTAGGTATGGCCATTGCTATTGAAAAAAATCCTTCCAACCTGGTCGTGAACGCCTTGAAAAATGCAGGTTACCGAGTAGAGTCTTTAGTTCGCATTAAAGAATTTAAAGACAATGGCTGTGTATTTATCGAAGACTAATAGTCTAATTATTTGTAGAGGGAATTATGAATCAAAAAGCAGAAAAATTCGACTTACTTGTTGCTGATCTGAATAAAGGTGGCAACTCTTGGTTTACAAAGGAAGAAATGACAGACGACCTTCATACTGTTGTGTACCACGGCCGTTTGGATGTTCATAATCATAGCTTGCCTGTATTCATCGTTGTGGATGATTCTGCATTCTCCTATGCACGTATAGCTATTACAACAACATCTATTGATGAAAAAGTAATTCCTGCTGTATTAAAAGAGCTCAACACATTAAACCAAGATTACAAAGTATCCAAATATTATGTAAGCACTGAAGATAATAATATCTACATGGACGTATCTGTTCCTGCCTTGACTGAACAATTCGATCCTACTGTAGTAGTAAATCTTTTACTTGAAGTAGTTCAACCACATTTAGATGCTGTACATAAAGGCATTCTTAAAGTAGCTGGTTTAGCTTAATAGAGGTTGTTATGAATCCTAAAGCATTATTATTTGATAAGTTTTTGAAAGAAGAAGAAATTACATCCTTTGAACGTAAGGATTTTGATGATGAGGACGGCACTGTCGTATATCGCTCTTACATTAAATCTCCGTTGTGGGATATGCCTTTATTCGTTATTCTCGATAATAGTATTTATAGTGTCATTCGGTTAGTGTTGGGCCCTGAAAAGGTAACTGCACAAAACATGGCTACCTTAAATGCGTTGATCAATCGAGATAATGCGACTTACAAAAACTATAAACTTTATATTGATGAACAAGACTCCAGTCTATATTTAGATTGCGTATACATGTGTGGTGATGATGCGTTTGAACCTGCATTAATGTATGCATTGATGTCTTCTATCGTAGATTACATCCCTGAATCTGTAGGTGAATTAAAAACTGCTTTTGAAAGTGGTACTCACTAATTAATAGTAACTACAAATTAAGTGGTCTAATGTTCGGAAACATATAAAAGAGGATAACCTGTTATTACATGGGTTATCCTCTTTTTGTGTTATTCAATAAAGTCGTATTAAAAAAAGCGAATAACATGACAAAAACTCAGTTTAAGATTAATAGGCAGTAACTTGCTTTTACTGTTTATAAATTTTATTTTGAAATACATCTATATAATAAAATCGAAAATTCTTTATAAAGTTCGGAATATATCGAATAATAAAAAAATATTTAATACAAAATTATTCGAAAATAATATTGATTTTGGAAAAGTTAGGTGTTACAATTTGTGTACAAGAAGGAGGTAGCACCGTGAACTATGCAAATCAACAAACTCAAGGCAAGTCTACGGAGGCTATTTGTGCGCATTTTTCCCAGTCTATTTAGGCTGGGCTTTTTTTATTAGGAGGATCTATGAAGGTCGGTATTATTATGGGCAGCAAGTCTGACCTAGACACAATGAAAAAGGCATCTGCCGTACTTGATGAATTTAACATTCCTTATGAAATGGTTATCGCTTCTGCACATCGTACGCCAGAGGCTGTAAAGGATTTTGTTACACGACTTGAAGGTGAAGGGGCTATCGCTTTTATCGCTGGTGCTGGTGCAGCGGCCCACTTACCAGGTGTAGTAGCTAGCTTCACTACATTGCCTGTTATCGGTATTCCTCTTAATGCAACGTCATTGAAGGGCATTGACTCTTTGCTTGCTATCGTTCAAATGCCATCTGGCATGCCTGTAGCAACTATGGCTGTAGACGGTGCAAAAAACGGAGCACTTTTTGCAGTCCAAATTGGAGCAGCTTTCAATAAAGACCTAAAAGAACAATATCAACAATATCGCAAAGATATGGCTGAAAAAGTCTTAGCAGATAATGCAGAACTACAAGGTGCCATTAAACTATAATCGTTTGAAGCGTTTACATCATCATTTATACATCTTTGAATAGATAAGAGTAAAAGGAGACACATCATGGCTAACATCGACTTGGAAACATTAACATTATTGTACGAAGGTAAAGCAAAACAAGTATATCAAACAGATAACAAAGACGAGTACATCGTTCATTACAAAGATGATGCTACTGCATTTAACGGTGAGAAACATGATACCATCCTTGGCAAAGGCGTATTGAATAATAAAATTTCTTCTTTTTTCTTTGAATTATTGAAAAAAGAAGGCGTACCTACTCATTTTGTTCGTCGCGAAGATGATCGTAATCAAACAGTACTTACGTTGGATATCATTCCTTTAGAAGTTATCGTTCGTAATATTGCAGCTGGTTCTATGGCTAAACGCTTTGGCATTGAAGAAGGTACTCCTCTTAAACATCCAATCCTTGAATTCTGCTACAAAAATGATGAATTAGGTGACCCATTTGCTAATGAATCCCAAATCACAGCACTTGGCTGGGCTACTCAAGAACAACTTGATATAATCTCTACTATCACGTTAAAAGTAAATGATATTTTGAAAAAATTCTTGGCTACTAAAAATGTAACCCTTGTAGATTTTAAATTAGAATTTGGTACACATAATGGTGAAGTATTATTAGGCGATGAAATCTCTCCTGATACATGCCGTTTCTGGGATGCTACAACAGGTGAAAAACTCGACAAAGACCGTTTCCGTCGAGACCTTGGCAATATTGAAGAAGCGTACAAAGAAATGTTATTCCGTCTTACTGGCGAACGCGCCTAAGGGGGCACAATGAACTACGATCCTGTTTTTGATAAATGGCATGAAGAGTGTGGTGTATTCGGTGTCTATGATAGAACCGTTGATGTAGCACGCTATGTATATTGGGGCCTCTTTGCGCTCCAACACCGTGGTCAAGAAAGTGCGGGCATTGCCGTTACAGATGGTCATGATGTAGAACTAAAAAAAGGCATGGGCTTGTTGACTGAGGCTATCAAGGAATTACCATCTTTGCCTAGCCATATGGGGACTGGCCATGTGCGGTACTCCACAACAGGGTCCAATAATCCACGCAATATCCAACCGTTAGTAATTCATTATCAAGGTGGTCAGATTGCAGTGGCCCATAACGGCAATTTAACGAACGCTTTAGCCATTCGCAAACGCCTTGAAGCAGATGGGTCTATTTTTCAAACGACTATGGATTCCGAGGTTATTGTAAACCTCATTGCTCGCTCTAAGGCTGAAACACAGGTGGAACGCATTGCTGATGCAGCCCGTCAAATTGAAGGGGCCTTCTCTCTCGTTATTACTACAAACGACTCCTTGGTGGGTGTGCGTGATCCCCAAGGCTTTAGACCTCTTTGCTTAGGGAAAACGGCTAATGGCTATGTTCTTTCTAGTGAAAGCTGTGCTTTTGATGCGATTAAGGCTGAGTTCATTCGCCATATAGATCCAGGTGAAATGGTAATCATCGATGACTCTGGTGTGCGTAGCACCGTTTATGCAGAACCAGAAAAAATCGACAAAAAGCTCTGCGTTTTTGAATATATCTATTTTGCTCGTGGCGATAGCCATATCGATGGTCAATCGGTATATCAATCTCGTCTTAATATGGGGCGTGAATTATATAACGAAACTAAATATGATGCAGATATTGTCATGTCTATTCCTGACTCAGGTACAACAGCTGCACTAGGGTATGCCCGTGCATCAGGTATTCCTTTTGCAGAAGGTCTTGTTAAAAACCGTTATAGTGGTCGTACCTTTATCAAGCCAAATCAAGAGGAACGAGAATTGGCTGTTCGCATGAAGCTTAATGCATTGCCTCATATTGTAGGGGGCAAACGAGTTGTCCTTATCGATGATTCTATCGTACGCGGTACTACGAGTGGTATTATCGTTAAAATGCTAAAGGAAGCAGGCGCTAAAGAGGTGTACATGTGTGTAAGTTCTCCAACAATTGAGTATTCTTGTCACTATGGTATTGATACATCTGTACGAAAAGAGCTTATAGCGTCTACCCATACAGTAGATGAAATTAAAGATTATATTCATGCTGATAAATTGCATTACTTGTCTCGTGAAGGTTTATGCCGCGCTATATCTAATGTAGCATCAAATGATTTGTGCTTTGCTTGCTTTAACGGGGATTATAGCGTAGCGGTTCCTGCGGACCAAGAGGAAGGGGTCAAATATGTGCTTGAATAAAACTAGTTTAACCTATCGCGATGCAGGTGTTGATATCGATGCAGGTAATCGCGCTGTAGAATTGATGAAAGAATCTGTAAAACGCACCTATACACCAGGTGTTGTTGGTGATTTAGGTGGTTTTGGGGGCCTCTATTCCTTAGCTGGTCACTCTATGTCTGACCCTATGCTCGTATCTGGTACGGATGGGGTAGGTACTAAATTGCGCCTCGCTATCATGATGGATAAACATGATACCATTGGTCAAGACTGCGTAGCTATGAGTGTTAACGATATTCTTGTGCAAGGGGCGACGCCTCTATTCTTCCTCGACTACATTGCAGTTGGTAAACTTGATCCTGTGAAAGTAGCAGATATTGTACGCGGTGTGGCAGAGGCTTGTGAAGAGTCCGGATGTGCTTTATTAGGCGGTGAAACTGCTGAAATGGCGGGATTCTACGATAACGATGATTACGATGTGGCTGGTTTTGCCGTTGGTATCGTTGATCGTCCTAAATTGATTACCGGTGAAAGTATCAAAGCTGGCGACGTAATTTTAGGTCTACCATCGTCTGGTGTACATTCTAATGGCTTCTCCTTGGTTCGTAAAATTGTATTTGACCATAAACAATTATCTATGGATACAAAAATTCCAGAGTTTGGTAAAACCTTAGGCGAAGAATTATTGACGCCTACTCGTTTATATCCTAAAGCTGTATTGCCATTGATTGAACAACAGCTTGTAAAAGGTATGGTTCATATTACCGGCGGTGGCTTCTATGAAAACATTCCTCGTGTATTGCCAAAAGGCGTTACTGCAGAGGTAGATGTCACTACATGGCCACGACTTCCTGTATTTACAAAACTACAAGAATGGGGCAATGTAGCCTGGCCTGAAATGTACCGTACTTTCAACATGGGCATTGGTATGATACTCATAGTTGATCAAAAGGATGTAGAAACGGTTAAAGAAAACCTTTCTAGTCGTGGTGAAACGGTATATGAAATTGGCCGCATCGTAAATGGTGATGGGCCTATTGTCCTTAAAGGGGCTGAGTTCGATGTGTAATTCTAAAAAGCGGTTAGCCCTCTTTGCCAGTGGTCGTGGCTCTAATGGAAGAAGCTCTGTATAAGGCCATGCAAGAAGGCTATATTAATGGTGAGTTTGTTATAATCATTACAGACCACGGTGCAGCCGGAATTGTGGACCGTTCCAAATCTTGGAATATTCCACTTATTGTTATGGAACGTAGCGACTATGATTCAAAAGCTAGCTTCGAACAAGCTCAATTAGATGCCTTAGAACCCTATAAGGTTGATGGTATCGTCTTGGCAGGCTATATGCGTATTGTCGGTGCTCCTTTGATAGAGCGATATGAACATCGTATATTAAATATTCATCCTGCTCTGTTACCATCATTTCCAGGCCTTCATGGCCATCAACAAGCCATTGAGGCGGGGGTAAAAATTACGGGGTGCACGGTGCACTTTGTTGATGCGGGAATGGATACGGGGCCTATCATTATGCAGAATACGGTTCCTGTATTACCTGATGATACAGAGGATACCTTGAGTGATAGATTATTGCCTATCGAACATAAAACGTATAAAGAGGCGTTACGATTATTTTGTGAAGATAAACTTACCATAAAAGGGCGAGTTGTTTATATTGAAGATTGATGAGAAAGTAAATGGAGCGGTTACATGATTAAAAATGCACTTCTTAGCGTTTCAGATAAAACAGGTATTGTAGACTTTGCAAAAGGTTTAGTTGAATTAGGTGTAACCATTTATTCAACAGGTGTACGCTTAAAGCGATTACTGATGCGGGCATTGAAGCCAAAGCGGTTGAATCCTTGACCGGTTTTCCTGAAATGATGGATGGCCGCGTTAAGACCTTGCATCCAAAGGTTCATGGTGGTATCTTGGCTATCCGTGATAATGCAGAGCATCAACAAGCTATGGCGGATTATGGTATTGAACCAATTGACCTAGTAGTAGTCAATCTCTATCCATTCCGTGAAACTATTGCCAAACCCAACGTATCCTTAGAGGAAGCAATTGAAAATATTGATATTGGCGGCCCTACCATGGTGCGCTCTGCTGCAAAAAATCATGCATACGTGGGCATTGTTGTAAATCCAAACCATTATGATGAAATCTTAACGATGCTTAAAGAACATGGTGAATTGCCTAAAGAATATCGTTTTGGTCTTGCAAAGGAAGCCTTTGCTCATACTGCAGCTTATGATGTAGCTATCGCTAACTATATGAGTGGTGTCTTAGACGAAGGTCCTACACCGCCTGAATATTTAAGTGCTTATGAAAAGGTAACTGACCTTCGGTATGGTGAAAATCCGCATCAACAAGCAGCATTCTACAAAGAAATTGGTAAAGCTCATGGCATGGGAGCCTTGAAACAACTCCATGGTAAAGAGCTTTCCTATAACAACATCGTAGATATGGAAGCGGCTTGGAATATGGTGTGGGAGTTTACAGATCCTGCAGCATGTATCATTAAGCATACAAATCCTTGTGGTGCGGCGACGGCAGCTACCTTGCATGATGCTTATGTAAATGCTTACGAAGCAGACTCCGTATCCGCTTTTGGTGGTATCGTTGCTTTAAACCGTGAAGTAGATGCTGCTACGGCAGAAGAAATGAGTAAAATTTTCTTAGAAGTCATTATGGCACCTACTTTCACAAAAGAAGCATTACACATCCTTGAAGGAAAGAAAAATATTCGCCTCATCGAGTTATCTAAGCCTGAATCTGGCCAAGTAACAGTGAAAAAGGTTTCTGGTGGTCTATTAGTTCAAACAGAAGATGATATCCAAGAAGACCGCGCTAACTATAAAGTGGTTACAAAGGTACAGCCAACAGAGGAACAATGGAAAGCCCTTGAATTTGCTTGGAAGCTTGTAAAACACGTAAAATCTAATGCGATTTTGATTTCCAATGAAAAACGGACACTCGGTGTTGGGGCAGGACAAATGAACCGCGTTGGTTCTGCAAAAATTGCTCTTGAGCAAGCTGGTGAAGCCGCAAAAGGCGCCGTATTAGCATCTGATGCGTTCTTCCCGTTTGGGGACACTGTAGAAACGGCGGCAAAACATGGTATTGCAGCCATTATTCAACCGGGTGGCTCTATTCGAGATGAAGAATCTATCAAGGCTGCTGACGAAGCGGGCATTGCTATGGTATTTACAAGCATTCGTCACTTTAAACATTAATTTGTTTAGCATAATTGAAGGTTACAGTCGAGCACTAGCTCGTAATCATTGATGTGTAATGATGATTATAGAGGATATAGGTGCTTACATAAATGATGTATTGATGGCGTTTAGGCGTCGATGGAGGACTTATGAAAGTATGTGTAATCGGTAACGGCGGCCGCGAACATGCCTTAGCATGGCGATTGTCCATCAGCCCTAGCGTAACAAAGGTATATGCCATTCCTGGTAGTGCGGCCATGTCAGATTGTGCCGAGCTAGTTGGCATTGACTGGCAACAAAGCGATCATTTGATTAGCTTTTTAAAGGATAACCAAGTTGATTTAGTCGTTGTCGGTCCTGAGGCACCTCTTGTGGCAGGACTAGCAGATACACTTAATAAAGCGGGGATTCCTGTTTTTGGCCCATCCAAAGCAGCTGCTCAGCTAGAAGGATCCAAAGTGTTCGCCAAAGATTTAATGAAAAAATACAATATCCCAACGGCTGCCTATGGTGTATTTCACAAGGTAGATGAAGCAAAAGAATTTATCAGTCAAACTGGTGCTCCTATCGTGGTGAAAGCTGATGGCTTGGCCGCAGGTAAGGGCGTTGTGGTGGCTATGACCATCGAAGAAGCAAATGCAGCTGTAGAAGACATGCTCAGTGGCAATCGCTTTGGAGAGGCCGGTAGTACCGTAGTTATTGAAGAGTTCATGGAAGGTGAGGAGGCGAGTTTACTTGCCTTTGTAGATGGCAAAACAGTGGTTCCCATGATTGCTTCCCAAGATCATAAACGCATCTTTGATGGAGATAAAGGCCCTAATACAGGGGGTATGGGCACCTATGCACCAGCGCCAGTGCTTACTGATACATTGCGGGATGAAGCGATGAAAACTATCTTAGAACCTATGGTAGCCGCCATGGAGAACGAGGGAATGCCTTATGTGGGCTGTCTCTATGCAGGCCTTATGATTACGCCTCAAGGTCCTAAGGTTGTAGAATTTAATGCACGCTTTGGCGATCCAGAAACACAAGTTGTATTGCCATTACTCGATAGTGACTTAGGTCAAATTATGATGGCTTGTGCCACAGGCACATTAACAGCTGATATGGTGAAATGGAAAGATTCCTCGGCAGCTTGTGTCATTCTTGCTTCTAAAGGGATATCCTGAAACATCCTCCAAGGGTGATGTGATTCATGGTGATATTAAACAACATGATACAACCATCGTATTCCACTCTGGTACGAAACTTATTGGAGACGAGTATGTGACCAATGGCGGACGCGTTCTTGGCGTTGTAGGCCTTGGTAAAGACCTTAGAACAGCGCTCGATAGAGCTTATGGACGTATAGAACACATCAATTTTGAAGGCATGCAGTACCGTACAGATATTGGAGCGAAAGCTTTCAAATAAAGAAAAAGTGTTTTGAATACAGCAACAGCGTTTCAAATACAGTAACAGCATTTTAAATACAGCAAAAAACGTTTTGAACAAAGCAAAACCTCTACACTCATGCATGTTACATGTGGTGTAGAGGTTTTATTTTCTACCTTTTAACGGTTACCTATGATATAATAAATTAGATATAAAGAGGGCCCATCGACGTGTGATGGCGTTAGGCTCATCTCAAAATTTGGAAACTTATGGATGACGCCTAACGTGTAGACGAAACCTTCTACATGTTAGGTGTTTTTACTATAGTCTATTTTTCGTATAGCGACGTACAACTATGAAATATAACAAAGAACCGTTAGAACTGAATAGTCCGGTGGCCTTTTGGCTGAATTTCCCCAATGAAGAACGCGTATTTTGGGTGGATCGTCAGAGTGACCGTATCGTTGTAGGCGCTAAACGTCTGGCGACGGTCAAAGATGATGAGGACCGCCATAATTACGCCTACGTATTTTATGGGGATACTTTTTTTGAGACCTCCAAAGATCCTAAATGGACTGGTATGGGCCATGAAATGATTGCTTTCACCCATTATTACATCGTAGAAAATGGAGAATCTTTTTATCTTCATGCTGGTGAAAGCGTACCTATCGAGGATTTGAAGTACCTCGCGTACGCCATAACTTCAAGGAAACCAGTGATGATAAGGCTGCTTGGGATAGCCTTATGAAAGCTATTGCTGAGGCCATCAGCAGTGGTGAAATGACTAAGGTAGTATCCTCTCGTGAAGTGGAGTTTACCAGTGATATACCCTATAATGTGGCTAGTATTTTAGCTAATCTAGTAGATAACAATCCTAATTGTTTTATCTTTGGTTACGAAAAGGATGGACGTACCTTTGTGGGTGCATCTCCAGAAATTCTAGTGCGTCATCGTGGCAGTGAAATCCTCAGTTATGCCTTGGCTGGCACGGCGCCTAAACATGGGCCAAATGCATGGACTAAGGAACAACTACTAACAGATAAGAAAAACCTCTTTGAACATAATATTGTTCGAGATCGTATCGTACATACCATGAAAACTGTTTCTCCAGATGTTACGGTTGGTGAAACTGGCATCATGGAGCTAGCTCATCTCTATCATTTGCGTACTATTATTACTGCAAAGGATAGTACAAAATCCCTCGTAGAGTGGGCGAGATTGTTACATCCTACACCTGCTCTCGGAGGGGAACCTCGAGAAAAGGCACTGGCACTGTTACAAACGTACGAAACCCATGAGCGCGGCATGTACGCAGCCCCATTTGGCTTTATGAAAGACATGGGGGATGGCATCATAGTCGTTGCCATTCGATCCGCTCTCATCATGGATAATGTACTGTATGCCTATGCAGGATGTGGTGTTGTTGCCGACTCTGATGCGGATGAAGAATACGCAGAAACGAATAATAAAATGCGCACCATTTTGGAGGCGCTATAATACATTTCCAAACCCTTAGGGGTTGTTGAAAGGGAATATAATGAACGAATATATTGCTGCCTTGGTAGATGAATTCTACCAACTCGGCATCCGTCATGCCGTGTTTAGCCCTGGCTCTCGTTCTACGACGATGGCCATGCTTTTTACTGAGTATGAAGGATTTGAAACATATATGAATATAGATGAGCGCTCTGCTAGTTTTATGGCTCTTGGCATTGCAAAGGCTCATAAAGAACCGACTGTACTCGTTTGTACCTCAGGTTCGGCTGTGGCCCATTATTTGCCCGCTATTTTAGAGGCTCAATATAGTGGTGTGCCTCTCATCGTACTATCTGCTGATAGGCCTCACACGTTGTTACACGTAGGGGCTCCGCAAACAGTAGACCAACAGAAAGTTTTTGGTACCGCTGTAAACTATTACGAAGAATTAGCAGTGCCTCAAGAGGCTCATTACTATACATATCCACGCCAAGTAGCACGTAAAGCGTATATGAAAGCTATAGATACAAAAAAAGGACCAGTACATATCAATGTGCCTCTCTTTGAGCCTTTGGTACCTGAACTGGACAATAAATATTTTGAAGCGGGACGTAGTCCCTTTAACGTAGTTAAGCCATATTATAGTAGTGACTGTAATTATGATAATACAAGTCGTACAAGTTATGTAAGCAACACTACTAGCAGTAAGAATGATAGCTTCCTAGCAAAATATAAGAATATTCTTATATTAGCTGGACCACAGATCGATGTTGTAGAAGCTAATAGTATTCTTTCTTTTGCTACAACGCTACAAGCACCTATCTTGGCAGATCCATTGTCTAATGTAAGACGATGTTATAATTCAGTTGGTAGTCATAGTGACAAGGAATGTATCGATACTAGTAAGGTTATTATTTCTACATATGATGCATTTTTAGCCGATAAAGAAGAGCTATGGCCTATATTAAAGCCTGACTGCGTAATTCAGTTCGGACAAATCGTTGTGTCTAAACGAGTGCAACAGATGTTGGCGAGTTGGGATAATGTAGAATACATTGAGGTTAATCCTACCATGGACTCTATGAATCCAACGGGTAAAACCACTATGCACATGCAAGCAAGTATTGATGTATTTACCAATCTGTATGGTGTAAAAAATGATTCTCCGGCATATCTTGGTAAATGGCAACATTTAGAAACAGCAGGAAAACAGCAACTAGGTACAGCAATAGAGGAACCAAGTTGTTTTGAGGGTCGCACGATACGCGACTTACAGCAACATATTCCTGATAATGCACAAGTACTTGTGGCCAATAGTATGAGTATTCGAGACTTTGATTACTTCTGGTTTAGTGGTGAGTCTAGCGCCGTACTGTATGGCAACCGCGGTGTAAATGGTATTGATGGTACCATTTCTACTGCATTAGGCCTTGCCACAAATGGCCTGCCTACATATCTTGTAACGGGTGACTTGTCTTTCTTCCATGATGTAAATGGATTGGCAGTAGCCAAAACGCATAATCTCAATTTGACGATTATTTTGCATAATAACGATGGAGGCGGCATTTTTGAATACTTACCGCAAAAGGGAACAAAGCATTTTGATTACTTGTTCTCTACATCGCAAGGCTTAGATTATAGTGGGGCGGCCAAACTTTATGGCTGTGGATATACTAAAATCGCGAGCCCTGATGAATTGAGTGCTGTGCTAGCTAATGTTAGCTCAGAAACAGGCGTTCATATCATTGAAATCCCTACAAATCGGGAATATAGTCGACAGTTACATAAGAAATATACGAAAGTTTCAGTTGATATGGAGGCATTACTATGAGTCAGTATTTTTGCAGTATTGTAGATAATGCTTTGTGTAATCCAGCTCAACGCATGTACTTGATTTGGGTGAATACCGCTACGGCTTGACTGTAGTTGGCGATGGAGAACCTATTGTGTGTTTCCATGGCTTCTCTGAATCGAGCTACACTTGGGATGCTATTAATCTTCCCTGGTTATCGCGTTATCCGTATTGACCTGATTGGACATGGGTGATTCCGATATTCCTGATGAAGATAAGGCGTATACAATCCCTCAAATGATAGAGGATTTGCATACCGTTATTTATCATATGGTTGGTGATAGATATTACCTTATGGGGTACTCCATGGGGGCCCGCATCGCGCTTTCTTATGCCTTGGAATATGAAAGTGAAATCAAAGGGCTCATCCTTGAAAGTGGCTCTGTAGGAATCGCCTCTGATGCTGAGCGAGCAGAGCGTCGTAAGGCCGATGAAGACTTAGCAGTTCGCATCGAAAGACCATGATGGCGCTTGGTTTGCTACACGTTGGGCGGAGGCTCCTATTTTTTTGAAAGTCAAAAAGCAACTTTCAGAGTGCGTAGAGGAATTAATCTATCTACGTCGTTCCAATAATAGTACGTACGCCTTAGCCTGTACCTTGCGTGGCTCAGGTCAAGGTGTCATGCCGTATGTGGGGGATAAATTAGCAAAATTCTCTGTTGAAGGATTATATGTGAGTGGCGCATTAGATACAAAAATATACTACAATAGGAAGAGATATATTTGGCAAGTTGCCAAACTTTAAGCATGTCATCGTCGAAGGGGCGGGGCATAATGTGCATATAGAAAAAAACCGCAAAGTATTCGAACAAGCGGTGTTAGATTTTTTTACAGAAGAAAGGTTAAGTCCATGAGCAAATTTGATTGGAAAGTATTGGATCGTAATTATGAAGATGTAATTTACGAAACATATAATGGCATTGCAAAAAAATTACTATTAACCGTCCAGAGGTGCGCAACGCGTTCCGTCCTAAAAACAGTTATGGAGTTAATCGACGCTTTCACAGTAGCTCGTGAAGATAACGAAGTAGGCGTAATCGTATTGACTGGTGCTAACCACGGCAAAGGTGAAGATAAAGAAGCATTCTGCTCTGGTGGCGACCAAAGTGTACGTGGTCACGGTGGTTATGTTGGTGATGACAATGTACCTCGTTTGAACGTTCTTGATTTGCAACGTTTGATTCGCGTTATTCCTAAACCTGTTATCGCTATGGTTAACGGTTATGCTATCGGTGGTGGTCATGTGTTGCACATCGTATGTGACCTTACCATCGCTTCTGAAAATCGCTAAATTTCGGTCAAACTGGTCCCTCGCGTAGGTTCCTTCGATGCTGGTTATGGTGCAGGTTACTTGGCGCGCATGATCGGTCATAAACGCGCTCGCGAAGTATGGTTCTTGTGCCGTCAATACACTGCTGCTCAAGCGTATGAAATGGGCATGGTTAACTGCTGTTGTACCATTCGACAAATTGGAAGAAGAAACAGTTCAATGGTGTAACGAAATTCTTGAATTGTCCCCAATGGCATTGCGCATGTTGAAAGGTGCATTCAACGCCGATACTGATGGTCTTGCAGGCTTACAACAATTCGCAGGCGACGCTACATTGATGTACTACACAATCGATGAAGCAAAAGAAGGTCGTGACGCGTTCAAAGAAAAACGCAAACCAAACTTCAAACAATTCCCTAAATTCCCTTAATAGGGAGAGTTACTAGTCCTAGATTGAGGACTAACTAATTTTAAAATAATAAGGGCGCCTCTATATGAGGCGCCTTTCTTGTAATATCTCTTTGGTATTGATATTTCGATTGTTATTTACTGGTAATTAGAAATCAGGCTTAGATATGAGGTGAGACGATGGACTGGTTACGTTATGGCGCTAAGCACTATCCTAATCGCATATGTATAAACGAATATACCTATAACGATATATACCGTAGCGTAGTTCATGTAGCTCGTAAATTAGAGCCGCTACAAGCCTCTCGCATAGCGATCTTATCGGATAACTCCGTGATGATGGCAATCTATGTATTGGCAACTATGGTCGTGCATAAAGAGTTGCTACTACTAAACGTACATCTTAAGCCTAAGGAAATAGAAAACCAATTAGCTCAGTTAGATGTTACTACTGTACTGCATAGCGTTGAGCGTCGAGAGCAATTACCTAACTCCATTTCTACTATTGTTTTTGAATCGCTAGAACGTATTCTATCAGTTGAAGAGGCAGACGATACGTTTGACTGGACCTTTGAAGATAGAGATATAGCGGCCATCATGAATACTAGTGCCACTACGGGGCAGTTTAAGTCTGTGCCTCTCCGGTGGGGACAGATTAGAGCTCATGTACAAGCGTCTAAAGAGGTACTAGGTAAAACTGAGCAAGATAATTGGCTTATGGTATTGCCTCTATTCCATGTAAGTGGTCTATCTATCTTACTGCGATCCCTTTATAATGGTACGGCTGTTACTATATTGCCTAAATATGATGAAGCTCAAGTTCTCAAGCTCATAGAGTCTGAGAACATTAATATGATGTCCTTAGTGCCTACTATTTTGACTCAATTAGAGCCAAGCATTTCACATCATAAGTTGCGTGTTATCTTGCTCGGTGGTGAGTTCATTCCTATGGCACTCATCGATGCTTGTGAAAAGAAATCCTTACCAATTTACAAGACCTATGGCATGACGGAAACCTTTAGTCAAAGCGTGACTTTCTCCGTATTGGATTACCCTCATAAACGAGATTCCGTAGGAAAACCATTACCAGGGATGCAGGTTCGCATTGATAAACCTGATGCAGACGGTGTAGGTGAGATTCACTTAACAGGCCCTATGGTTATGACTGGATATATTGACAAGGAACCTATCGATGGTGACCTTAATACCGATGATATTGGTTATATCGATGAAGATGGGTTCGTATATATTTTGAATCGTCGCAAGGATCTCATCATTTCTGGTGGTGAAAATATTTATCCTAAGGAATTAGAGGATTTAGTCTACACATTGCCATCAGTGAAGGAATGTGCGGTTGTACCTGTACCTGATCCTAAATGGGGACAAGTACCGGCGCTATTTGTGGCCTTTCACGATGGTGAAAGTATGACTGCAGATGAAATTGTATCCTTTATGACCAAATCTCTGGCAAAAGTATAAAAGTTCCTAAATACGTAAAAGATTTTGCCTGCATTTGCCTAGTAAATGGAACAGGTAAAATTGTGCGCAATGAACTGCGTTTAGAAGATTGAGGCGCCTATGAATGATATTTTAAATTTTAAAAGTATAACTACATATCGCCTTAAATTGCCGTTGAAGTTCAACTTTAAAACTGCTAAAGGTGAAGTAAAAGAACGAGAAACTATAGTCATTCGCATCGAGGATCAACAAGGGTATGTAGGTTATGGGGAATGCGTGGCTTTTACAGAGCCTTTTTATACCGCAGAGACGGTGGATACGTGTTGGCAAAAACTAGTAGATGATTATATCTTTAATTTGCGCATGATGCGGCCTAAGCCGCTTATGACTTATGTGCGTCAGCTGCAGTTCTGGCTAAATCGAGATCATATGCCTATGACCATTGCGGCCTTAGAAAATGCATTGATTAATCTTCATTGTGAGCGATTAGGTGTAAACTCCGTTTCCTATATTATGGGACGGCCTTTACAAGATACCATTGAAAGCGGCGTTGTTATCGGTGATGTACCGATGGAACAATTGCTAGATGCCGTAGAAGCTCATGTGGCGAATGGTTGTAAGCGAATCAAGTTAAAGGTGAATCCTACAGACGGCTACGAACGGGTATCCTTAGTACGTAAGCATTACCCCGATTTAGTCTTGGCAGCCGATGCAAATCAAAGCTATTCTTATGATGATATTGATAAGATCCGTCAATTTAATGATTTGAAGTTAGCTTGTATAGAAGAGCCTTTTGCTATAACAACGCTTCAATCCTATAAGGAGTGGAAGTGGGAACGCCTTAATAACGATGATTGGCATATTGAAACGCCTATCTGTTTAGATGAGTCTATCTTGGGCTATGACGACTTATCCTATGCTATTGAGTATGGACTGATTGACGTACTCAACATAAAAGTAGGCCGCATGGGAGGTCTCGTACCTACTAAGGCAACTATTAATCGTTGTAGAGAGTGTCATATTCCGTATTGGGTGGGTAGCATGGTAGAGTCGGGCATTTCTAAAATGTTGCACGCTCAACTAGCGGCTCTAGGTGATTCCTATATGGCAGGAGACCTATCTGATTCTAATAGATATTTTGAACGAGATCTCATCTATCCAGATCTAACCTTTAAGGATGGCGTTATGCACGTTCCTGATGGAGATGGACTAGGTGTAACCGTCTTTGATGATAGACTAGAAGCGTATTGTGTGGAGAAACGAACACTATGAATTTAATAGAATCCTTACAAATTGAAGCACCTCGTATGACGAGCGATACTACATGCATTGCAAATGAACTTAGGAGAATTCCACAAACAGCCTCAAGGCTATCTAAACGGTGGAGCCACCTTGGCATTTGCTGAAATTATTTCCGGCATGATGAGTAACGAACTCATTGGACCGGACAAATTTGGCGTAGGTCAATCCGTTACAGCCAACCACTTGCGCCCTGTACGATGTGAAGGGGCCTTAACGGCTCATGGCACCTTACTTGTAAAAGGGAAGACATCCCATGTATGGCGCTTTGATATGATGGATGATGCAGATCGACTCATTTCGCAAGTAACAGTGACCTTGGCGATAGTAGATTTTGATCGTTAATGTACGTTGTTGGGAACATGTGTTTTCATATTCTAAATAAAAAGGACAGCATATACAGTTGTATATGTTGTCCTTTTAAAGTTTACTTTGAACACATAAATTGTCTCATGCTTACTTAGTTAATTAACTAAGTAAGTAAGTAAGTACTTAACTACTTAACCGCCTACTTACGAGTGATAGTATATAAGTCCTCCATATCTGGAATATCGTAAATAACCCATGTACCGTCACCTAGATGACGCATTAAAATCTTTATGTCTTTAGTCATATTCTTTTTATTGTTTTGGATGGTTGCTGTAACCGTTGCAGTTTCGCCGTGGTCATCTGTTTTGAGGTTTTTAATCTCTACATCGTGTTCTTTAAAGAGGCGACCTTCTACGAGGCGGTCTACCATAGATTTATTATCGTCATTTTGGTTTGCTGCTTGGTTGTTATCCGTAGGAGGTTCTGATTTAAAACTATCTGGATCTTCAATATATTTTCTCATTACATCTTCGATGAGGGCAGGGCCAAATGTTTTGGTAGCGGCTACGGCGGCTTTGCCAAATGGATTAGATGTATCAATATATTTATTGCCTTCACGGTCTACAATGTTTTTTACGATGGATTTTACATCTACATGACGCAAAACTTCATCTGCATTTTTCTCCTGAACGGCTTGATGAATGATTTTTAATGTATAAGCTGGTGTATGTGGGACATACCATAAGAAATACCATGCGGCAGCTAATGCGCCTACAACAGCGATGATGAGGGCGATAATGACGCCTTTAGAGCTACTTTTATTCACGGTGAATCCTTTCATTTACTTTGTATCGTAATTTTTGATAGCGAATATATACATATTGTAGCATATCTAGTAAAGTATAGTGTGATAATTTGCACGTTTACAGAAAACTGATGAAAGATGGTGATAAAAGATGTATAGAAGTAATTTAGCTGATATTTTCCGTTGTAAAAGTCATAAAATAGGCACTATCCGTTATAACCCATGTTTTTAATAGAATATTCATAAAAAAGTTCAAAAAAATAGTTGCATTGGTCTAAAATCCATGGTATCATGTACAAGTAGTCAACGAGAGTTGATACGCGGCCCCGTGGTGTAGCGGTTAACATGTCGCCCTGTCACGGCGAAGATCGTCAGTTCAAATCTGATCGGGGTCGCCATTTTTTTTTACAAAAAATCATGCCTCGGTAGCTCAGTTGGTAGAGCAACGGACTGAAAATCCGTGTGTCGACAGTTCGATTCTGTCCTGAGGCACCATTTTTGTATTCCATGCGGTTGTGGTGGAATGGCAGACACGCCATCTTGAGGGGGTGGTGAGCGTACGCTCGTGAGGGTTCAAGTCCCTCCAACCGCACCAAAATATAAGGACCTACAGTTTGCTGTAGGTCCTTTTTGCTATGTCCATATTGGCAGGCTTTTATATTACGTGTACAATCATAGTAATTAATACTATACATTTGTGTGTGTAAGTTTATAAATGAGAGAGAATTATGGAATTTAATTATGGCGAGTCGCTGCGTATCCGAAGTGATTTATATACGATCTTAGGCAAGATACGCTACATTAATACTCATGGGCATATATGGTATGAGTATAAATTAGTTAAACATAGTAATAACAAGGCATTTTGGCTTCGTTGGGATAAGAAGAGAGATGCGTACCAGTTTTCCAAGTTGTGTGGTAAAGCACAGCCAGTAGATATGAAACCCGTAGATAGTGGTTATAAGATGGTAACGGGCACTTGGGGTGAGGTGGATGTAGGTACTACTGATACTGCTAAATATAAAGAGTATGAAAATGGTGATGGCACTGCTACCTTTTCTGTTCAAGAGTGGGCTTTTGAAACGAACTATTCAAAAGGCTTTTACATTAATAAAGAATACGTATCTGTGGAGAAAGATGTAGAGATGACCGATACCATTAAAGATAGAATGGATACGGTTAAGATAATGAAGTTCGTAGGACCTATCGTTTGGATTTTGGCAAACGTACTAATTTTTATGCCAAGATTTGATATACAAATCCTGCATGATATACATAATTTCCTTACCTGGCCTTATATAGTAGGCGGGAATATAATCCTTGGCTTCATTGTATTTTTTGTTCTCTTTAAAAGATAGCATCTAGAAAATCAGGGACACACTATACTAAAACAAAAGGTAGTAACACATATCAATGTTACTACCTTTTTAGTTTGCTTAGGATTTTGTTGTTATTAGTTAGCTTCAGCTAGTTGAAGTTGTTCTAGTTCTGCTTCTTTAGCATCTAATTCTTTTGCACCAAAGTGAGCTAGTACACAGAATGTAACACAAAGAATACATGCTACCAATAAGAGATAGAAACCTGCGTTCCAACCAAATTTGTCAGCTAATACACCGAATAGTGTTGTACCGAGGTTGGCACCTACAATGTAGCTCATGAAACCGCGAAGACCAACGGCTGAGCCTACAGCAAATGGAGGTACAATATCCATGGTTTGAACAGAGGCTAGGAATTGAGGAATATAGATTAAGCAACCCACAATAGCAGCGAAGAATGTAACCCATAAGAGGGATTCGCTTTGCCAATAGCCGAAGATACAGAAGAAGATAATGCTTACGGCGATAATTGCTGGTGGCATACGATAACCTTTAAAGAATTTATCGGAAATGTAACCTGCAAAAATAGTAGAAGGTATAGCAGCCCATTCAAAGAATAAGAATGCTACAGACATCTCTGCTTTGGAGAAACCTTTTACTTGTAATAGGTAAATTGGAAGCCAAGTAAGCATACCGAAACGAATCATGTAAACAAATGTATCTACTAATGATACGTACCAAGCATTTTTGTTTTTCAATACATATTTTACAAAAATTTCTCGTGTATTCATGTGCGGTGCTTCAGAGCTTCTATGTGCTTTATGAGCTGTATCTGCAATGATTTCACTTGTTGGTGGTAAGCCTTCACGCTCAGGGCTTTCTTTAATTAAGAAGAAAATAGCGATAGCCACAACTATGGCAATAATTGCTGGAATACCATAGCTACCTAATTGCCAATGATCCGTAGTGGTGAAGTATAACGCAGCAGCTACGATTGGTGCTACGATACCGCCACCAAGATTATGGGAGATATTCCAAATTGCCCCAAAGCGACCACGTTCTTGTTTTGGATACCATTTGGCTAGGGTGATGAAGGATGGGCCTACACCAAAACCTTGGAAGAAGCCGTTGAGTACAACTAATACTAAGAAGAAGGCGAGACTGTCAGCAAAGCTCATAAAAATATTGATAATTGCACAGCAAATAAGACCGAAAGCCATAAATTTTGCAGGACTTGCTTTGTCAGCAAGACTACTCATGAAGCCTTTACTTAGACCGTAGGCGATAAGCATACCACTAGATAGCAAACCGATTTCCGTTTTGCTCATGTGTAAGATATCTGATAAAAAATGAGTTGATAAGGCAAAGTTGTTACGCACGATATAGTACGCCGCATAACCAATAAAAATACCAAGTAGAGATTGGAATCTGTATTTATAGTATAGATTCATAATCATACTTTGTGGTACAGATGATTTTGCCTCTTTAGGTTGTAAAAATGAAAAACATAGTTATTACCTTTCTTTATTAATAACTAAATCCTATTGCATTGATAATACTAACATTTTCATAGAATTCATGTAAATGATTTATAAGATAAAAGTAAGCGTTAAGGTTATAAAAATAATTTATAACATAGTTATGTTGCAGTAAAATGTATATAGTATAAATATGACTTTCAGTATGATAAGGATTTTTAAACTACATAAATACAGCAGTCTATAGTGTTAGAGTTGTATTGGAATTAATAGATTTATTTTGTTATAATCATACTGTTATTTAAAAATTATTATTCGTTATTAAGGAGTTTTGCTATGAAAGGTTTTACTAAACGTGCAATTCTTGCTGCTTGTGTTGGTGCAGCCATGCTTATTTCTGCAGGTTGTGGTTCCAACCAAAATGCACAAAATACACAATTGACATATAATGGTTCCTCCACATTGGCACCAGTTATTTCTAAAATCGCTACAGATTTTACAGAAAAGAATAAAACTTGGAATCATGCGGATAGTTCTTTGCCAGATAAAGATATTACTATTTATGTATCTTCTGGAGGTTCTGGCACTGGTATTAAAGCGGTTATCGATGGCACTGCGGACTTCGGTTTAGTAGCTCGTGAAGTGAAAGACAGCGAAAAAGCAAAAATCAAAGATTACAATGAAATTAAAGTAGGTATTGATGCTTTAACAATTGCCGTAAATCCTGAAAATCCTTTATATGCTGTAAAAGATAATCTTACTAAAGAAGAAATTATTAAAATCTTCTCTGGTGAGTACAAAACTTGGAATCAAGTAGATCCTTCCTTGCCTAATCAAGAAATCATCGTAGTAACACGTGATCTTGGTGGCGGTGCTCATGAAGTGTTCCAACAAAAAATTATGGGTTCTGTAGAGGTAACTAAAGATGCTATTCAAGCGCCATCTATGGGGTGCTCTTGTAACTAAAGTTAAAGAAAATCCATATGCTATTGGTTACGCATCTTATGGCATGTTAGGTCAAAATAAAGGCCAAATCGTTGCTTTCAAAGTTAATGGTGTAGCACCAACAGATGAAACGATTACTGATGGTTCTTACATGATTCAACGTCCACTTCTTATCGTAGGTAAAGGTAATATGGGCGGTGTAGCAGACGCTTTCACAAAATACTTGAAGTCTGAAGAAGGCCGTAAAGTTATTCATAAAATGGGCTTTGTTCCTGTAAACTAATCAGATAGAATAAAAGCAAGGCTGCGGCCTTGCTTTTTTCTTATGAAAGGAGAGTCTATGCATTTATCAGATCGTTTTACATCTGGCATAGTACCGATTATGGCGGTATCTGTTCTCGCCTTATATATAGGGCTCGTGCTTTATATGGCGATAGAGGCGTGGCCCGCTTTGATACATATGTCTTGGACGGATATTGTAACCGGTACAGTCTGGAAGCCTATGACACAAAGTCCTGTACTAGGTCTGGCCTATATTATTTCTGCTAGCCTCTATGTATCTCTGTTATCTTTGATATGGGCGTTGCCCTTGGGGATTGGTACCTCTGTAGGTTTGAGTCTAGGTGTATCACCACGTATTCGCCAATTTTGTTTATCTACTATAGATATGATTGCCGGTATACCTTCTGTTATTGTTGGTTTTATCGGTCTTGCCGTAGTGGTTCCGGCCATTCAATCGATGTTTTCTTTGTCTACCGGTGAGTCTATTTTATCGGCTAGTCTCGTATTAGCCTTTATGGTTTTGCCTTATATTGTGACTCACTGTACGGAATCTATCGAAACTTATCGCCAGCGCTATGAAGAAGCGGCTTTGGGGTTAGGCATATCGCCGTGGCATACGATGAAAGCTATCGTATTACCTAGTGCTAAAGGTTCTATCATCCTTAGTTCTGTGCTAGCCTTCTCCCGTGCTATGGGAGAGACCATGGCCGTTATGATGGTTGTCGGTAATGCGCCCATCTTGCCTAATTTACTGGGTAAGGCTGAGCCAATTCCATCTCTTATTGCGCTTGAAATGGGTAGTGTAGAGTACAATAGCTTGCATTATAGCGGTTTATATGTAGCAGCTTTAGTATTGCTAATCATTTTGATACTGACTAATATTCTAGTCTATATGTATTCTTGGAAAACTAGAAAGGACGGTCATCATGAAGTTATCTAATCTTGCATTAGCTACTTGGGCTTATGGCAGTCTAATCCTAGTTATGGCAATACTCATCGCTGCGTGTAGTTATATTGTGTATCATGGGGGACCATTAATAACTGTTGATTTCCTCTGGCTCTACCCAGCGGGCATGCCTCTCGGTGTAGAAGGGGGCATATTCCCTGCCATAATCGGTAGTATTTTGAGAGGGCTTATTAACGGCTTCTATGGCGGCTATTGTAAGTGTTCCTTGTGCCCTTTACATGGTATATGGCAATATTTCTCGTTGGAAATCAGAATGCTTTTTTTATTCACTCTACGCTGTATGTCTGGATTACCATCTGTATTGATTGGCTTGTTTCGGTTATAGTGTACTGATTTTATATTTAGGTATCGATAAAAAGCTTATTATCTGCGTCGATTACGTTAACGGTAATGGTTATACCTTTTATTACGTTGCGCCTCGTGAAAGTATTCCACGAGTTTCCTCGTGAAACGTATGAGGCGGCTCTCAATATGGGGCTTTCACCAAGTTATATATGGAGGCATATGGTCATACCGAGTGCTATGCGCGACGGATTGAGCGCTATAGCCCTTGGAGCAGCCTATGCGATGGGGGCTACCGCACCGATTATGTACACTGGTGCCGTATTATATACTAGGTCTATACCGAATATAACGGATCCATTTATGGCCTTGCCATATCATTTGTACATTTTGGTCAACGAAGGTTATTCAGTAGATTTAGCCTATGCTACAGCCTTTGTATTGATGGTTATATTGCTTTGTATTAATATCATTTGTCGCTACATAGGAGGGCGGTCTTGATGAGCATCATATTAGATATTAAAGATATAGAGGTGTCCATTGATGAGCATCCTATTTTGCAACACATAACCTTGCCTATTACAGAACATGCTATTACGGCTGTTATTGGGCCGTCTGGTTGTGGTAAAAGTACATTGTTAGCTACGCTTAACGGTAGTTTACAGGCACCGAAAAAAGTCACTAATGGACAAATTATTTACGATGGCCTATCTGTAGACTCAATGGATCCGCAAATGTTACGTCGCCAAATCGGTCTTATCGGACAACAACCGACCGTATTTCCTGGTACCATTGAAGATAATATGGTATTTGCTCTAAATTATTATAAAGAGTTATCCTCTGCAGACAGAAAGGCTAAAGCGATACAATGTTTAGAGCAGGCTGGATTATATAGCGAAATTAATGGCGATATGAAGCGCTTGGCAAGTTCTTTATCTGGCGGTCAACAACAGCGCCTGTGTATTGCGCGAAGCTTGACCGTAGATCCTCGAGTAATGCTCTTTGATGAGCCGTGCTCTGCCCTTGATATGAAAAACAGCTTGCATATTGAATCATTGCTAACAGAGTTAAAAGTAAAACAAACGATTGTCATTGTTACTCATAATTTACAACAAGCTAGACGCATTGCAGACTACACTGTCTTTATGAATGATGGGCCAAGTTGTAGAGTGGGGACGCTACAGAGCAAATATTCTCTGATCCACAACAAGAATTAACCCGTGATTACTTGGCTTTTTGGCGGATAATCTTGAAAATTTTATATTTTTCTCAAAAAAACTTAAAGATAAAATTTCTATAAACTGTTGACATATTTCGTTTAAAAATGTATATTATAGGTGACATACTGGCGTGTCGTTAAGGGACTGTGAGAGAGTTTAGCCAGACTTACATCTGATATAGTTCGAGAGTAACTATATACATAAGAAGGCGTACCGCTGAGAGACGAGAGAAGGGCGGTATGCCTTTTTTGTATGTAACATACGATGTAGCTTGTTTTTTACAATCTAATAAGCAATGTAAATTATTAATATTATAAATATAAAATTTTATTAAAATAACGGTGTTAGGGAGTTTAAAATATGGACTAAGACCTCCTTATGTAATACAATGTATTACATAAGGAGGTGCTTTTATATGGCAAATATTTCAGTCCGACTAAATGAACAAGAAGAAGAGTTATTTAAAACTTATGCTGAGTTTATGGATGAAACACTTTCTACCCTCTTTAAGAAGGCTTTACTAGAAAAGATTGAAGACGAATTTGATCTTAAGGTAGGTCAAAAAGCATTAGCAGAATACGAGCAAGATCCAGTTACCTATTCTGTGGCGGAAATGCGTGCAAAATATGGCTTATAAGCTTGAATTTTCTAAACGGTTTGACAAGCAATTTTCTAAATTAGATAAATCAACGCAACGCTATCTTTTTAATTGGCTCATAAAAAATGTAGATAATGTAGAAAATCCTAGGTACTTAGGCAAATCATTGATGGGGAATAAAACAGGGCTGTGGCGTTATCGCATTGGTAATTATAGAGTCATTGCTGATATTAATGACCATAGATGCATTATTTTAGCTTTAGAAGTTGGTCATCGAAAAGACATTTACAAATAGAGGATATATTATGAAATACTTACGTCGTGAACTTAACCAAGTGGAAAAAGAATACTTAAAACAATTTGGACAAGACTCGTTGAACCGTGTCGTTCTCCACGATCCAAATACAAAGGATAAACAAGAAGTACAAGATACCATTGATATTCTAAAAGAAGCTATGGCTAAGAACAAACCTCTAGAGCAAGTTCCAGAAGATATGTGGAAGCTTATTGAGTTTTAAATTACCTAAGTAGCTATATAATATGTGCAGCAACTCTTTTTTATATAGTTTATTTAATGGAGATATGAATGAAGTTAAAAGGATTTATACTTGTTGTGACCGCATTGGTTGCGAACATAGGAATAACAAATGCTGAGCGGTTATCCACTCCATCTGTAGGAACACCTTTGGGCACAAACGCTACTCAAGTTAATAGAACCCAATCTTTAGAGGTTATGCCTTATATGGAAAGTAAAGTAACGGGTGAAACAGAATTATCTTATGCTGTTATGTCTCTTGCTAAAAAAACATATAACGAACAAATATTACAGCAGCGAGATGAGGAATCGCGTATGCACGCTCATATAGAGGAACATAATAGAAGAATAAGAAGTACGCCACAACGAGACTTTATTAAAAATCCCTATACACGAGAAGAAATTGAAAAACAAATTGTAGATGCTATTAATTTTAGGGAAAGCATTAAATATCCTGTTAATGACAAGGAATATTACAATCATATAGATGTAGACAAAGTGAATGATTTGTCAGGTTTTCCAAAGAAAATACCATCATTTGCTAAGCAGGTTGATATTCATTTAAAACCACCTAAGGCAATTGAAGATGGTCGTTACATCCAAGTTTCTTTTACAGGCAAACCATCAGAACTAAAGCCTTATATTCAAGATGCAGAAAATCACGCTAAGGTTGTTATTACTAAGGGTGAGGCAGAACGTGTTTCTATCAAACCGTACGAAAATGTTAAGACGAATTATAGAAAATATCTGTCTACTATATTGCCAGAAGAATGGATTGAAGTAACGAATACATACAACAATATGTATCAATATAAAGTGGCGTTAAGCAATGAGAATATTAAGCAAAAAGTTGATCATGAACTCGCTAACCAAATGAACAATCAAATGTTTATGGGATTAGAGCAAGATACTAGTCAATTAAGTTCTGATAAAGTGTTATCCAATGATGAAAATAAGGCTTTACAGAAAAAATATTTAGGTTACTATTCCTATAAGGAAGTAAACCGACCATTTGAAGCGGGATATACATTTTACATCTTTAAATTTGATTATTTGTATAACTCATTTACTGTCGCAGGGATGGCCGTTAATCCAGAACAAACTAGAGTAATTTATTTCCTCCATACAGTACAATAAAAACAAAACAAAACAAAATAAACTAAAAGGCACATTGTTAAATGAATACTTTTCCTAATATAAGGAGAAATTCAATAACAATGTGCCTTTATGTTATAGGTTGTAGAGTTCTGGTTTACGGTCCCTAAAGATATTAATTTTGTTGCGAATGTCTTCGACTACGGTAAGGTCGATATCTACGGAAGCAATACCTTCGTTCGTATCCATCTCGAGCAGATTGGTACCCCATGGATCATAAACGGCGGAGTGACCTGTGCTTTGAACGCGACCAATAGTACCGCATCCGTTGACTGCGCAAAGGAATAATTGGTTTTCAATTGCTCGTACTTCATTTAATACTTGCCAGTGACGTAGACGCATCGTAGGCCATTGGGCAGGTACGAATAGGAGTTCAGTACCTGGTAATGCAGCCATTCTCACTAGCTCAGGGAAACGAATGTCGTAACAGATAACCGTGCTACAAGGGATTCCATCGAGTTTAAAATGTGTGGCATGAGTACCACTAGCAAAGTATTTGTCTTCTTTAGCAGGGCTAAAGCCGTGCATTTTGGAATATTCACCTACGAGGGTACCTTCACGGTTATAAGCATAGGATGTATTGAATACAAGATCATCTTTTGCCACAGCAACGGATCCGCCTACGATATTCACGTTGTGCTCTTTTGCAAAGGCGGTGAGCAAAGATTTTGTTCTTTCCCCATTTCTGTCGGCGATTGTAATTAAATCATCTGATGGGTGAAAGCCTGTATTCCAAGTTTCAGGTAAAACAATAATATCAGGATTTTCTGCAAGTGATTGAGTGAGTAACTCTTGAACACGATTGTAATTGTATTCCACGTCATTTACGTGAACGTCCATTTGTAAGAGGGTTAAGCGTTTTTTCATGGCAAATCCTTTATCGATTAGAAGGTATAATTTTTGTGATTTGTATTATAATTAGAATATTAAAGCATTCCATTCTAGATTACAACATAAAGTATCGTTAAAGGTGTTTTAGAGGATATATCTCTTTAGGTTATAAATCATCTGTTTTAGCTATACGTATATAGGGTAGAGTTTTTACTATTCTTCATAGAAATGTTATAATATTCTGTATATAATTGTGTTCTGATAGAGGAGGACCTATGAAACGGATTCCGTTAGTAACACTATTGGTTGTGGCCTTGGCAATGCTTGTGGCAGGTTGTGGATTGCTTTCACAAAAAACAGAGCCTACTAGTTCAGCACCACCAGTAAAAGAAGTTAAGATGGTACATCCATCGGGCATTCCTGTCCTTATGTATCATAAAATCGGCGACGATAAAGATAATGATGCGGTTATTCGAGAGGATTTGTTCCGAGAGCAAATGAAATTCCTCAAGGATAATGGCTATAATCCATTGACGATGAACCAATTGTATGAATATGTTGTAAATGGTGCTGCAGTACCTGAAAAACCAGTTGTTTTAACCTTTGATGACGGATATGCTGATACGTATTCTATCGTATATCCACTTATGAAAGAATATGGTTTTGCAGCTACTGTGTTTATCAATCCTGGCGATGTAGGCACTCGGTTAACTTGGGATCAAGTGCGTGAAATGCATAAGAATGGTATCACCATTTCTAATCACGGGTTCCAACATATCGAAATGGGCCAATTGTCTGAAGCTAAGCAAATAGAAAATATTACGAAGGCTCAAGAAGCTCTTGCAAAAGAAGTTGGTATCAAGGATAATCCTTGGTTCTGCTACCCTTATGGAGATAAAAATGAATTCACCGACTCAGCATCTAAAAAGGCTGGTATAAAAATGGGTATGGCTATGAAATCTGGCTGGGCTCATACAGGTGATAATCCATATAACATTTTGCGTGTTTGGGTAGGTAATGCGGTAGATATCAAGCATTTTGAAGAACGCATTAGCACCGAGCATTTCACTGATTTATAAGGAGAAATACATTGTTCAAAAAGAATTGGGTAAAGTTCATCATCATGGTGTTCTTATTTACCGTTGTGACCTCACCGTTCGTGGTGCTCTTTGGACCATTTAATAATGTAAAACGCGCTGTTATCGGTGCTATCTTACAATCTCGTCATCCTCATTACATTACATGGCTGTTCAATGAAGAAGAACTGCAATCTATTTTGGGGACTGTTGGGGTTGTTAAAAGCCAAGATTTATTCAAGTTTAATGCCCGTGAAGACAAGTCTTTAAACCTTGAAAAAATTCAGTCTGCTCGTTATGTAGGCTATATCTTAGAAATTCCAGATCCTCGCCGTATTCAAGTAGGTACAGCGGCTAACATTCAAGAAAAGGGCGATACTACAAGTAATATTGCTAAAATGAATAATGCGGTAGCTGCTATCAATGGCGGTGGTTTCCATGATCCTAATGGTACTGGTACAGGTCGTTTGCCATATGGCTTTATCTTGCATGATGGAGAATATGTTATCGGTAAGGATGTAGGCCCTGATGAAGATGTAGACTTTGTAGGCTTCTCTAAATCTGGTAACCTTATCGCTGGTAACTACGATAAAACTCAACTAGCTGATATGAAAGCCATGGAAGGTATTACCTTTGGTCCACCTCTTATCGTAGATGGTAAGAAAATGATCACTGAAGGTGATGGTGGCTGGGGCGTAGGCCCACGTACTGCTATCGGTCAAAAGAAAGATGGTACAGTATTATTCCTCGTAATCGATGGTCGTCAACCAGGGTACTCCATTGGTGCTACCTTGCGTGACGTACAAGATATTCTCTTTGAAAAAGGCTGCTACATTGCAGCGAATTTAGATGGTGGTTCTAGTTCTACCTTATACCTCAATGGTAAAGTGGTGAATAAACCGGCCGATTTGTTAGGGGAACGCATGATCCCAACGGCGTTTATCGTGAAATAGGAGGACAAATGAAACCTTTTACGCGTGTACTGAGCGCCTTTGCGGTAGGTATTCTTCTGCAAGGTGGTATATACTTATACCTTGATCAATATATGTTTGCGCCGACTACGGAATTTAACGTAGCAGGTGCGTCAAAAGATGATACTAAAAACTTCCCGGATGTAAAGGAAGGTACTAAATATGTATCCTACGACCGTCAATTTATGGCGGTTGTTACAGAAAACTCTTTGAAAATCTACAAGGCTAATGAAAGTAAGCCTACAACGATAGACTTGAAGGGGCGTTCGATTAGTTACTTCAACTGGATGCCTGACCGTAACTATGCCATCATGGGCTTGTATGACTCTCGCAATGTCGTTATGGCTCGTCTCAATGCAGATGATCCAGAGCATGAGGTGGATACAAAGCTTGAAGATTTACCAAAAGGTAGTAAAATCGTAGATGCTGCATACTCTGAAGCGACAAACGTAGTATATATGAAGGTAAAAGTTCAAGAGCATGTATATCGTATTTATCGTACAGATGCTAACTACGATACGCGTCGCGTATATATGCAAGCTACTGATATCGGTCATATCGGCGTCTTCTACGATGAAGATAACTTCTTCTACGATAATGTTAAAACTGGCGATATCTTTATGTTTAATGGTATCGAAGGTGGCTGGCGTGTTATCAACCCACCAGGACGTTTCCGCTTAATTGGTGTTGATACGGATAAGACAATCTACATTGCTCGTGTTGATGAGGACAATAATGCATTGACTGTTTACACCGGCAAATTAGGTGTAGGTTTCAAACCAGTTTACAAATACAATCATCCTACTACTTTTAATGAATTAAAATTGTCTGACGTAAAAGACATCATCAAGAATGGTAGTGAAGAAACTAAAAAGGTGACAGAAGATGATACGTCTTCTAAATCATCTAACACTAGTGATAGTAAAAAGAAATCTTAAGAAAAAGCCTTTATAATGATTCATTATAAAGGCTTTATTCCTATGTTATATGTACCATAAGGATATCTATGAATATATTATTTGTACGCCTTAGTTACATTGGGGATATCCTGCATGCTACCCCTGCGGCGCGCTGGATCAAAGAACAGTATCCAGATGCCAAGTTACATTGGATTGTAACACCTAGCATGGTAGAACTGTTAGATGGTAATCCCTATGTAGATGAGATTATCCCCTGGGAACGGGATGAATACGAGGCACATTCTAAAAACTGCATATCCCGACAATGTGGCGCATGTGGTGGGAGCTGAAGGCTAAATTAGAGCCCTACAAATTTGACGTAGCCGTTGATGTACAAGGGCGACTGATAACCGGTCTTGTTCTATTGGCTTCTGGTGCGCCTATTCGCTTAGGTCTTGGTGGTACAAAAGAGCTGAATTGGCTATTTACAAACTATAAATCAAAGCCAAGTACAGACCATGTTATTAAGCGTTATGTTGAGGTGGCACAACTTTTAAAAGAGGCTGTTGCTAAAAAGGCTGATTTAGATACACCTCTTAAAACTGCTGATAATCTTCTGGAATCTGAAACATTAAATAACGTTAGTGCTAAGAAGATGTATCATATGGATTTCCATGTGCCATCAAAGTTACATACCTGGGCAGAAGAACAGTGGAAAACGATTGACAATCATACTTCTTTAAATCGTGGTGAGGTAGAAAAACCTCTACGTGTGGGATTGGTCTTGGGTACGTCTTGGGCGACGAAAGAATGGCCTCAAGAAAAATGGTATTCCCTTATTAAATCACTACAATATAGAGCTAATTTTGTTTGCCTAGGCGGGCCTAAAGAGGCTACACAATACAAACCTTTGATGGATTCTTTGGCCGCTGAGGGCATTGATCAGATTATGCTGAATATGCTAGGAAAGACGACACTTCAAGAGGTAGGTGCCTTAATTGAAAGCTGTGACGTAGTAGTTACGGCTGACACGGGCTCCTTACATATTGCATTGGCTCTGGATAAGCCTGTAGTAGCTCTCTTTGGCCCTACGGATCCTAAATTATGGGGACCCCTAACGGGGACCTTTAAGGTGCTTGTAAATGATGAATTAGATTGTTTAGGCTGTCGTAAACGACGGTGTCCTAAGCCTGATCAATATTGTATGTCTGGTATTGAACCAGTCCGTGTTAAAAAGGCAATTTTTCGAATTGATAGGAGATAGAAATGGCAAAGTTTAAAAATTCAAAAAGGCTTATCCGATGCGGATATGTTGAAAAAAACTTTAAAAGATACAGAAAAATTTTGAAGATACTATGCTTGATATGGAACGAGCAGCTAAAAAAAGCCTGTAGTACATCAAAGTCCAAAGCAAAAAGGAAGATGCTTTCTATCGTGAGTTCTTAACTGAAAAAAAGTGGAGACTATGATTGGTAAAATGCTTCTAGACATCAAGATGGAGTACTTCAAAGAAGGTGAAGGTGCTTTCTCTATTCAAGTGAAGCGAGAAGGTAAGAATATCGTTCTTGAAACGGCTCCTAAAAAAAGGTTAAACCTGAAAAAAATAAGCTGTATAATGGCATTTAGAAAAAAAGTTAAGAATAAACGTGAACCTGTCCATAAATGGACAGGTTCTTTTTGCATATTTATGTAATTGTTATAGGGGGATGTATTATCGATAAAATTGATGAGCTTATAAGTGTACCAAGGTTTATCGAATTACTACATTTATAAATACCGATATAGTTTGATACCTATTTAATAATAACTAAAAAAATTATTGCGGTATAATTTTTAGTTTCTCATTAAAAAGAGAAATTACAGAGAAATTGATTTGATTAAACATACACGTTAAAAGCTAGCTCTTTTGTAGTTTTGTGTGATTACCATCACGAAAAAATCATCTTTAGATACATGAATTTATGAGTAAATAGCATAATATAGTTGTTGACAAAGAATTTTATAAGTAGTCTAATATAAGTATGTCTTAACGATTTATAGAGTGTTTGGCTTGTGTGAGCAGACATCAAAAAAATCGTAAAAAAATAGGTATGAGATAGTTGTTTGTTGGATGTATAAATTTACATGCACAGACTATTTCGATTTGGAGGATTAACATGGCTAAAAAATTAAGAATCTGCGAAACCGTTCTTCGTGACGGTCATCAATCTATTTTGGCAACACGCATGCGTTATGAACAAATGGAACCAGTGCTTGGCCTTTTAGATGAAATTGGTTATGAAGCTCTTGAATGTTGGGGCGGCGCTACTTATGATAGCTGTCTTCGTTTCTTGAATGAAGATCCATGGGAACGCCTTCGCAAATTGAAATCCAATTTGAAAAACACTCCACTACAAATGTTACTTCGTGGCCAAAATTTATTGGGCTACAAACACTACTCTGATGATGTAGTAGAAGCATTCTGTAATGCAGCTGTAAAAAATGGTATTGACCGTATTCGTATCTTCGACGCATTGAATGACCCTCGCAACATGGAAGCTGCTATTAAGTACTCCAAAAAAGCAGGTGCACACGTTCAATCCGCTATGGTATACACAATCTCCCCAGTTCATACAACTGAAAGCTTCTTGAAAGTAGCTGAAACATTGGTAGAAATGGGTACTGATTCCCTTTGTATCAAAGATATGTCCGGTTTGTTAGGACCTGCTGATGCATATGACTTGGTTTCCACATTCAAAAAACGTTTTGGTGAATTGCCAATCGACTTGCACAGCCATTTCACTTGCGGTCTTGCAAGCACTACATACTGGGAAGCTGCTAAAGCTGGCGTAGATATCATCGATACTGCTATCTCTCCATTCGCTCATGCAACTAGCCAACCAGCTACTGAAACTATGATCGAAATGTTCAAAGGTACTGAATGGGATCTTGGTCTTGACCTTGATAAATACATTCCATTAGTTGACCACTTCCGTAAAGTAAAACAACAAATCGCTGAAGAATTCAACTTGAAACCAGCTAGCGATGTAATCCCAGCTGTTCGTCGTTACCAAATTCCTGGCGGTATGTTGTCCAATACTCAAAACCAATTGAACGAAATGGGTATGGGCGATCGCTTCTTCGACGTTATGGATGAAATGCCACGCGTTCGTGAAGACTTGGGTTACCCTCCATTGGTAACTCCAACATCCCAAATCGTTGGTACAATGGCTATGATGAACGTTATGATGGGCGACCGTTACAAAATGGTTCCTAACGAAGTTAAAGACCTTGTACGCGGTAAATACGGTGCGTTACCTGGTAAAATTTCTGACGAAATTCGTCAAACTATCATCGGCGATGAACAACCTATCACTTGCCGTCCAGCAGATCTTATCGAACCTGAATTGGAAGGTTACCGTCAAGATTTAGCTACAAAAGGCTACAATGGTATCACTGACGAAGACGTATTGACTTACGCTATGTTCCCAGAAGTTGCTATTAACTTCTTCGAAGCTAACCGTCGTTAATCCAAACTCTAAAAGAGGATTCTTAGGAATCCTCTTTTTTTGTGCTCAAAATTATAAAGTGAAGAATTTCAATAGTTGTTTTATATTTTATAATTTAGATTTTTTATAAAAAAGTATAGATGAGATTCTATTAATTGTACTTAATTCTCAAGTTCTTAATATAAGTAAATACTAAGATTTGAAATGATGCAAGGTGCCCGGATACGTGTAGAAATATATAATATGTAAAAAATATTAGATACTAAAAGGGGCGAAGAACCCTTGTATAATCTGTTAATTATAAACTGACGATGAAAGAAATGTGAAAATTATATTGTATTTTTGGCTATTTTACTTGCTTTAACTGTTAAAAATAGCGTAAACTATAAGAAGTATCTACTATTTATGATATTGAGGTAACCCTGTGAATTTACAAATACGGATTTGGATATCCAATGTTGTGCTCTTTGTTGTACCTATCTTAATAGCAATAATCTTATTTTTGCTATATTTTACAGGTTTGCGCATATTGGCTAATGCCGGTTACTATTTGCGTATTGAGCAGGAACAACAGTTTAAAAGTGTCAGTCGAATTACTGAAACAATTACCTTTTATGGGTTAGAAAACAATTTAATAGATAGCTTGGTTAAACCTAGCTATAGTCTACTCGATCCAAAGGAGGTATATGTAGAGGTACTAGATCAAGGGAACATGGTGTATAGCTATGGTAATCCACAAATCTATAGTGCATCTGCTATCGTTGGCCTTATCGATGTAAATCCTGAATTACAGGGCATTGTATATCAGTCCAATAATACTTTCGTGTATGAAATGCGAAAATACGATGGGCGTCATGCCTACGTATATCATATTGCTATTAAGCGTGCTACCCATGGTAGTGATAGCTTGATGGAATCTGTATCCTTCTATATTATTGTAGTGGCTATATTGCTCTTTATTGTTACATTCTTTGCAATCAACCGATTTGTTACGCGGTTTATCATGATTCACGTTAAGAACATGACAAAATCATTAGAGCTGGCAAATCGTCAGATCGAAATGGAACAAGAGCAGCAAAAAGAATTGCTCGCTGGTATATCCCATGATATACGAACGCCACTAACTGCAATTAAAGCTTATGCAGAAGGTGTTCGGGATGGTATTGCACCAACGGAAGAGCAACAAAAACGATACATGGGTATCATTCTGAAGCGTGCCAATGATTTAGACTCGATGTTAGAGGAGCTATTCCTCATTACTACATTGAACTACAAAAAAGAATCTCGTCCATCTGAACGCATTGAATTAGGTCAGTATGTGCGTGACTTTGTAGAGGATCATATTGCTCCGTATCAATCGAGAGGTCTTGAAATTAAGGCTCGGATAGCTACAGAAACTGCGTTCATAAATGCAAACCCACAGTTGTTACAACGTGTGTTACAAAATGTGTTGAACAATAGTGCTAAATATAAAATGGCTGATCTAGGACATTGTATTATCGATGTAACTAGTGATGATGATTTTGTATACTGTGTCATCAGTGATGATGGTCCAGGGGTACCACCAGAATCTCTTGAGCGTCTGATGCGCCCGTTCTACCGTGTCGATTCGTCTCGTACGAACCCGCAAGAAGGTAGTGGTCTAGGATTATCGATTATTCGTCGAATTATGGAAATCTTTGAAGGCCGAGTTGTGATTGAAAATGTAAGACCACATGGTCTACGTATTATATTAGAATTTCCTAAACAAGGAGAAGAATCATGAGTGAACATATCTTAATTATTGAAGACGATTTGGATATTGCCAATATTGAACGTGATTATTTAATGGTGGCAGGCTATGATGTAACTATTATGACTAATGGTACAGATGGTATCGAAGCAGCTTTGAATACTCCGGTAGACCTAATCATCCTTGATGTTATGTTGCCAGAAATGGACGGCTTTGAAGTTTGCCGTCAAATTCGTGACAAAGTTCGCGTGCCAATCGTTATGGTAACGGCTCGTCTTGACGATATCGATAAAATTCGTGGTTTAGGCGTAGGTGCAGATGACTATATCGAAAAACCATTCTCTCCATCTGTATTGATTGCAAAAATCAAGCTATGTTGGCGCAATATAAACGCTTAACAGAGCGCGATGCAATGGAAACTAATGCGATTCAATCTGGTGAAATTCGCCTTGATCCTAAGATGATGAAAGTATGGGTAAACGAAAAAGAAGTTCATCTTAAAAAGAAAGAGTTCCAATTATTAGAATTCTTGATGCGTAATCGCGATATTGTATTTAGCAAAGAGGAATTGTACTCTCGCGTATGGGGGCTTGACTCCTATGGTGATTATGCTACGGTAGCGGTACATATCAATCGTTTACGTGAAGAAATTGAGGATAATCCATCCGATAGTAAGCATATTATTACAGTTTGGGGTGTAGGTTATAAATTTGTTTAATAACCTAAATGAGTATTCACATTATACTCACGTTATTCGTGGCTGTTGATTGAATATGAGTTTGTAGAGAAATTATTATATAGATATAATCAAAGATTTAAAAATTGTTTATATACTTCCTTTGATAGTTTAGATATTCCATGTATACTTATTTAGGTAAGGCTGACTATGATTCTAGATAAGGTATAACTAAACTTCTCTCTCTTAATAAGTTCTCTCTCAAACTTATCTAGATCACATATACTCTCTCTCTCAACAGTCCTTACACTCTCAAACTATATGCATAAAGGGCATTCCTAGCGACGGCTAGTGAATGCCCTTTATGTTTTTATAATAATTGTAATAAATTGTTTTCTTGCATTGTAAAAGAATGAGTACTATAATGGTTTCATCAAAATTGATTTTATAAAATTGATTTTAAGAAGGAGATTTACATGGAATTTTCAAAATATAAGAAAACTGTCATTGCTTGTGCTCTTGCCTTGGGTATTGGTGTGAGCGGTGGATACTATTTCTTTGGTAGTCCTAGTCATACACAGCAAACAACAGTAAGGGAACAAACAAAACAATCTAAACCAATTACTGAAACACGTAATACCTATGTAGTGCAGGCTGTTAAAGAATCTGGTCCAGCGGTAGTTGGTATTACTACACAAGTGTTCCAAAAGGATATCTTTAACCGTACCATCTATGCTGGGGAAGGTGTTGGATCTGGTGTGCTCATAGATAATGAAGGACATATTGTAACGAATAATCACGTTGTAGCAGGTGCTAAAAATGGTGAAGTTACCGTATCGCTATCTGATGGCTCTACTGTAACAGGCACCGTTATTGGCACCGATTCACAAACGGACTTAGCCGTTGTTAAGATTAAACCTCCCAAAGATATTAAGCCAATCAAAATCGGTGACTCTGATTCTGTACAGGTAGGTGAGCCTGCCATCGCTATTGGTAATCCTTTAGGCCTTGAATTTAAAGGCTCTGTTACATCTGGTGTTATCAGTGCTTTAGCACGTACTATTGATGAACAAGGGCAACGGTTCCCATTGATTCAAACGGATGCAGCCATCAATCCTGGCAATTCCGGTGGTGCCCTCATCAATGCGGATGGTGAATTGATTGGTATTAATAGCTCTAAAATTTCCAAAGAGGGTATTGAAGGTATGGGCTTTGCCATTCCAATTAACTCTGCTATGACTATCGTTGATTCTATTATTAAAAATGGTAAGGTCATTCGCCCGTATATCGGTGTGTGGGCCGTAGATCGTCAAACAGCAGCACGCAATAATGTAAGTTATGAAGGGGAAGGACTTCTTATTGTACAATTAGACTCGACAGGCCCTGCAGCACAAGCCGGATTAGTAGAAGGTGATACGATTGCTCAAATTGATGGCAAAGATATTACTACATTACTTGAATTAAAAGAGAGAATTGATGCTAAGAGCCCTGGCGATACAATTTTAGTATCTTATACTCATAATGGAAAAATGAAAAGCACACAGATTAAATTAGGCCAAGCAACTTCAAAATAAATAACTGATGTTAGAGTAAATAGATTATTTTAAAATCAATAAAAAATCCTCATCCGTTGGATGGGGATTTTTATGTTGTAGCCGAAGTATGTGTGATACATATAGGGGGACATGAGTAAAATTAGAAAAAATTAAGATAGTTTTTATCTTATAAAAGCAGATATTATCAGTGTTTATAGGTCGTTAAAAGCGTGGATTTATATTTTGTAAATATATTTTTAACAAGGTACCTTGCATTACTAGGTACCTTGTGTTATTATGTATTTGTCAGTACATGATAGTGACCGTAAGAGAGCTTTCACATTGGCAGGTAGGCACAGCCTAAAGGGAGGAACTATGCAAGTTCAATTAAAAAAAGGTGTTATGGATATGCTTGTGCTAGCACTATTAACACAAAGTGATCGCTATGGATATGAAATCGTAAGCACTATTTCAGAATATATTGAAATTTCGGAAGGAACGATATATCCATTATTTAATAGATTAAAGAAAGAAAAGTATGTTGAGACCTATTTGAAGGAGTCCTCTACAGGACCATCTCGAAAATATTATCACATCACGGCAGACGGCCGTACAGCATACAATCAGATGCGCCAAGAATGGGATGAATTTTCTGGTGTCATCAATATCCTGTTGAAAGGAGTCGACTATAATGGACAAAAATAGCTTTTTAGAGGCATTGCGTAATATTTTCAAAAAAACGCGCGTTGCTGATGTAGAGAGTATTATAGAGGTTTATGAAGAGCACTTTGCTGTGGGTTATGAAAAAGGTCTTACAGATAGTGAAATTATTAAATCTTTGGGAACTCCAGAGGAAATCTATGCATCTTATGTAGATGCAGGTATTATTACAGATACGTTAGGCCAAGATGGTGGTGAAAGTAAATCTGTTAATATGCAAGCAATCTATGCAAGATTTGATGATTATAAAGAACGTTTATTACCACAATTACCAGGTATGGCTAAAAAAGCATCCAAAACATTGTTATCTATTGGAAGTGCTTTGTCATATATCGTAGGAGTTTTAATATTCATTATTACGCCAGCTATCCTATATTTACTTGGAAGCTCATGGCAACCGTTTGAGAATGTAACGGCATTTCCTGCATTATCATTGGTAACTTTAGTTGCACTTGGTGGTGTAGGTCTCTTTGGGGGCCTTACATGTATCTTTATTGGTATTGAACTTCGTGGTGTACGCGAACGTTATTTCAGCAATGTAGATTAAGGAGGACCTATGAGACGAATTATAATTGCAGCAATTCTAACTGTAATCAGTGCTGTAGGGGTAGGTACATCATTTGCTGTAAATGATTTACCAAATTTTGGTGAATGGATGAAAACCAATGAACAACAGTTTAGAAAACCACATAGACATGATGGTTCTAATATGCATATGGACCAACATATGAGGGATGGAAATAATCAAATGATGCCTCAAAATGGTATGGGGCCAAATAATGGTCAACATATGTACCAAAATTGTCAAAACCAAATGATGCCTCAAGATGGTATGGGACGAAATAATGGTCAGTATATGCATCAAAATGGCCAAATGCCGCAAGGGGGCCAACCAAATGGTAATGCACCACAACAACAAAATAATCAAGGTGCACCACAAACTACACAAAACTAACCATATTTTATGAGTCCTTTTCTCTCATAAAATAATAGAGACCGTGGTCATGAAAGTGCATTCATGGCCACCGTAGAGCCATACACTCTACGTGATACATTCGTATCAGAATCTCTCTCTTACACACAATAACTACACACAAACAAAAAGAGCTCCTCAGTGAAGGAGCTCTTTTTGTATCTGTTTATAATTTTATTTGATGTGTTTAGAACCACGTTCTGTCATAGCTACGCCATCTTTACAAAGAGGGCATTCTTCCTGTTTATATGTAGGAACTTCGAGGTTAAGCAAAGCTTGTACTTTTTCTTGCGGTACGCCAAATTCTGCTTTGCCGCCTGAACGGTTAACGAGTAGGCCTACACCAACGATTTCGCCGCCAGATTGGTTAACTACGTTAACTACTTCTTGTACGGAACCGCCAGTTGTTACGATATCTTCAACGATAAGTACGCGTGTACCAGGTTCAATTCTGAAACCGCGACGTAAAGTCATAACGCCTTTTTCGCGTTCTGTAAAGATTGCACGTGTATCAAGTGCTTTACCAACTTCGTGAGCTAGTAAGATGCCACCAGTCATAGGGCCAATAACAAGCTCAACGTTTTGATCACGGAAGCGTTCAGCTAATTCTTTACAAAGTGCTTCTGTATATTTTGGATGTTGCAATACATTGAATTTTTCAACGTACATTGGGCTATGGAGACCAGATGTCAAAAGGAAGTGACCTTCTAAAATAGCTTGAGTGTCGATCAGTAATTGTTTTACTTCTTGTTCTGTCATCATTTGGATACCTTCTCCATTTCTTCAATAATTAAACGAACTGCTTCACGAGGATTTTCAGCTTGTGTAATAGGGCGGCCGATAACGAGGCGAGATGCGCCATCTTGTAATGCGCTAGCAGGTGTAGCAACGCGTTTTTGGTCGTCTGTTGTTGCAAAGGAAGGACGAATACCAGGTGTTACGATGAGGAAATCATCGCCACATGCTTCGCGAATCATTTTAGCTTCTAAGGCGGAGCACACAACACCATCCATACCGCAATCTTTAGCGAGCTTAGCAAGGCGAATTACTTGGTCGGAAATAGGTAGTTGGCCACCGATAGCAGTCCAAGATTCATCGTCGAAACTAGTTAGAGCAGTGATAGCCAATAATTTTGGTCGCTCAACGCTAATGTTTCACCGCTTTCACGAGCTGCCTCTACAGCAGCTTTCATCATGACAGGGCCACCTTGACCATGCAAAGTGATTAAACTAGCGCCGAGACGTGTTAAGGAAGAAACTCCATGGGCTACGGTGTTTGGAATGTCGTGCAATTTCAAATCAAGAAATATTTGTTTGTTTTGCTCTTGTAAAAAGCGAATTGTTTTTGCTCCTTCGGCGTAGAATAGCTCCATTCCGACCTTGTAAAAGCTAACCGAATCACCGAGGGATAATACGATTTCTTTCACAGCATCCATCGTGGATACGTCAAGGGCAACGATTAATCTGTCATCTGCCATGTTGCAACCTCCATACTACATATATATCTAAATAATTTTCACATACTGAGGGCCTATCTGTCAATTAAAATTGGTATAAAAGAGGTGATTATTGGTCACCTTTAAGCGGTAGATTATAGTCTATTTCATGCTATAATAAGGAGAGTAAATGAATATAATTCTTATATATAGATTTTGAAAGGAGTCCTATGTTAGATTTTGTTGCATTAGACTTTGAAACAGCAAATAAATTTAAATAGTGCGTGCTCCTTGGCGGTTATTACCGTAAAGGATGGACAAATTACCAAAAAGGCCTATAGCCTCATCAAACCTCCGTTTATGAGCTTTGATGATGAGTGTATTGAAATTCATGGCATTCAGCCAAAGGATGTTCTCCATGAAAAGACCTTTGATCAATTGTGGAATGCCATTTATGAAAACCATTTAAAAGGGAATATCATGGTAGCTCACAATGCGAAATTTGATATGAACGTATTGCGTGCTACGTTAGATTATTATAAAATCCCTTGGCCAGAACTCGATTATGCATGTACAGTGAAACTTTCACGTGCAGTATGGCCAGATTTAGTCAATCATAAGTTGAATACTATGGCAGCCTATATGGGAGTTGAATTTAAACATCACTATGCGCTAGATGATGCGGAGACATGTGCAAAGATTGTGTTGGAGGCTGCTAAGGTAAAAGGTGTTAACAGTTTGCCAGATTTGCTGAAGGTTACAGGTGTACCATTAGAACCATTTATTGATGAAAAAAATCGCTCTGCTCAAGAGGCTTTGCATAAAGAGCCAGAACCAGAGCAAATGTCGTTCTTTTAGATAGGAGAGGTACTATGTTAGGTAAAGAATTATTGGCTTATGTGGATCATACATTATTGCGGCCAACCGCTACATGGGATGATATTAAAGAAGTTTGTGATGCTGGTGTAGCATATAAAACGGCATCCGTTTGTATTCCACCAGATTTTGTGGCATCCGCTCATGAAGCGTATCCGAAACTTAACATATGTACCGTTATCGGGTTCCCTTTAGGATATGAAACGACAGAGGTGAAGGTAGCGGAAACAAAACAAGCCATTGAAGAAGGGGCCTCTGAAATCGACATGGTAATAAATCTTGGCGATGTAAAGCAAGGCGATTTTGAGGCTGTAACGAATGAAATTGGGGCCCTCAAAGAGGCTTGTGGCGATAAAATCTTAAAGGTTATTATCGAAACTTGTTATCTTACTGATTCTGAAAAGGTGGCTCTCTGTAAATGTATCACCAATGGTGGGGCAGACTACATTAAAACTTCTACTGGTTTTGGTAGCGGTGGTGCTAGCCTTGAAGACATTCGTCTATTCAAGAAGCATATCGGTCCTAATGTACAAATTAAGGCCGCTGGCGGTATTCGATCCATTACCGATATGAAAGCTTATATTGCAGAAGGTTGCAGCCGTATTGGCGCTAGTGCAGCCGTAGAACTATTAAAAGATCATTTAGACGAAGAAGTATAATAGAAAACCACCTAGGCAATGCTTAGGTGGTTTCTTAGAATGGTGGTGTAACTATGCGCATGTATGACATTATTCTGAAGAAACGAGCTAATGTACCCTTAACAGATGAAGAAATTCATTTTGTCATCGATGGCTATGTCAAAGGAGATATCCCTGATTATCAAGTGAGTGCACTATTGATGACCATTGTGTTTAATGGGATGAGTGCTCGAGAGCTTGGAACATTGACTTTAGCTATGGCTCAATCTGGTCATATGGTAGATCTATCTAGTATTGATGGCATAACTGTAGATAAACATAGCACAGGCGGCGTAGGGGATAAGACGACGCTCATCATTGGTCCCCTTGTAGCCGCTTGTGGCGGTAAGGTGGCCAAAATGTCTGGTCGTGGGTTAGGGCATACGGGCGGCACTATCGATAAGATGGAGTCCATTCCCAACTTAAAAGTATCTTTAGAACAAGATGATTTCATCAATCAAGTTAATCGTATTGGCCTTGCCGTTATCGGTCAATCTGAAGGACTCGCTCCAGCGGATAAAAAATTATATGCCTTGCGGGATGTAACAGGTACCGTCGATAGTATTCCACTCATTGCGTCATCCGTAATGAGTAAGAAGTTAGCCTCTGGTGCACAGGCAATCCTCCTTGATGTTAAGGTTGGTAGTGGTGCCTTTATGAAGACCTTAGATGATGCTCGTGCATTAGCTAAAGCCATGGTGGATATTGGCAACGAAAATGGCCGCTCCGTAAAGGCGGTGTTGACCGATATGGATCGACCTCTTGGTCATGCCATTGGCAATGCCTTAGAAATTCGAGAGGTTATCGATACCTTGAAAGGTCGTGGACCACAGGATTTAACGCATGAATGTCTTATTATGGCTGCACATATGCTCGTACTGAGCCATATATGCGATTATGAAACGGCTCTTAGTCGTGTACAAGATGCGCTCGACTCAGGTGAAGCCCTTGAACGCTTACGTCTTATGATTGAGGCGCAAGGCGGGAATATTCACGTTATTAATGATGAAAGTTTACTAGCTATTGGAAATTCACCTATGATGTAACAGCCCCTCAAGATGGGTATATTACACATATGAATACTGAGCAATGCGGCATTGCATCTGTTATGCTTGGCGCAGGTCGCACTGTAAAAGATGGTCCTATCGATTATAGTGCAGGTATCGTGATGCATAAGAAAACAGGCGATCCTGTAATATGCGGAGAAAGTATTGCTACCTTGTATGCCTCTGATGAAAGTTTGATCCCTAATGCTGCTAAAACATATGTAGAGGCTATTACATTTGGTACAACTGCACCAACTGTAGTAGACACTATACTAGATATCGTGGAATAAGGAACGGATTATGATAGAACAACATATTCAAAAGCTCATTGATCGTGCTGCTGTAGCCCGAGAGAAGGCCTATAGTCCCTATTCCCATTTCGGTGTAGGTGCAGCCCTTCTCTGTGAAGGTGGCGCTATCTATGAAGGTTGCAATATAGAAAATGCCTCCTATGGCCTTACTAACTGCGCTGAACGTACTGCCATTTTTAAGGCTGTATCGGAAGGTCATACAAAATTTAAAGCAATTGCGGTAGTAGCTGATACGGAAGGACCTTGTTCGCCATGTGGTGCATGTCGTCAGGTAATATCTGAATTTGAAATACCCTATATCATTATGGCAAATCTAAAAGGGGATTATACAGTAGTTGAATTAGATGAACTATTACCTTTTAGATTTGGCGCACATAGCATGTAGTTACAAGTTAAGACAATAAAAAAGAGACCACTTATGCGGTCTCTTTTGTTGTATACATTAGAAAGCAGGAACAACTGCACCTTTGTATTTTTCTTCAATGAATTTTTTGATTTCAGGGCTGTGAAGTGCTTCCATCAATTTTTTGATCTTAGGATCGCTTTCATTGCCTTTAAGTACAGTTACGATATTTACGTAAGGGGAATCCTTAGATTCGATAGCTAAAGCATCTTTACCAGGGGTAAGATCTGCATTTAATGCATAGTTAGTATTAATAGCTGCTAACGCTACATCGTCAAGAGAACGAGGTACTTGAGCTGCTTCTAATTCTACAAATTGGTAGTCGTTAGGATTAGAAGTGATATCTTGAACTGTGGACAAGATGTTGCTAGAGTCTTTCAAAGTGATAAGACCTTGTTTTTGTAATAATAACAATGCACGACCGCCGTTTGTAGGGTCATTAGGGATAGCGATTTTAGCGCCTTTAGGAAGATCTTTCAAATCTTTGATTTGACGGGAATATAAGCCCATTGGCTCAAGGTGAACGCCACCAGCAGATACTAAGTTTAGTTTATGAGATTTTGCGAATTCATCCATGTAAGGTACATGTTGGAAGAAGTTAGCATCGATTTCTTTGTCGCTAAAGCAAGGTTTGGTGTATTGTAATCAGTGAATTCAGTGATTTTCAATTCAATACCCTCTTTTGCTAAGATAGGTTTAACTTGTTCCAAGATTTCTGCGTGAGGTACTGCAGTAGCACCGATTTTTAATACTTGTTTGCCGTCGCTAGCAGCTTGTTTGTTGTTGTTGTCGTTACCGCAACCTGCGATCAATAAAGCACCGCCGAGGATTACAGTAGCCGCTAATGCTAAAAATTTTCTCATTAGACACACTCCTTTTACAATCATTGTATATAAAATATTAAATCTATAGTACTAAATTATTCCCTATCTATCAAGAAGGATTTATTATAGGTTCTCCATAACTAAAAGCTATGGACAAAAAGATTTCCAGAAATATTACATTTAAATGGTAATACTCTGGAAATCTCTTTCGTTGTATGTAGTTATGAATCTATTTTGCTTGCGGTCGAGTAGATAGTTTATTTGCCTATAATGAGTCCGATGGACCACATGAGTTGGTAAATCATTGCGGCCCCAGCTGTGGTCCCCATAGCTTTGTCTAGTTGGAACTCATCCGTTTTAGTACTTAAGGTATGTACTGTTTTGAAAGCTAGTGGTATGGCGAGGAAGGCTAAAAAAGAAAACCATGTCATATGTCCTACGATGATCCACGCCACAATCCAAATAAAATTAAAGATGTACATAATGCTCATCAAGCTGAGAGCTCGTTCACGACCAAGTACGATAGGTAATGTACGACGACCGTGGCTTTCATCATTGCGAATATCTCGAATATTATTGGTAAGCATAATGGAGCCAACTAGCAATGTAGATGGAATAGCAGGAATTAATAGTGCTAGAGACAGTTCACGAGTCCAAGCGTATCCCGTAATAAGTACGATGGCAAGGCCCATGGCAATGCCAGAAGAAATTTCTCCAAAGGCGTACGAGAAATTGGTTTCGGACCACCGGAGTAAAGGAAACTGATAAGAATACATACGAAGCCGGCTGGAACATAATACCACGTGATGGTAGCGGATAAATAAGCGCCAATGATGATTGGTACTACCATGAGTACTTTGATCATTGTTACGATGAGCTCCGGTGTTATGGCACCACGAGTAATGGAGCCCGCATTACCGACCTTTTGCCCCGCATCGAGACCGGATTTGAAATCTTTATATTCGTTCCATAAATTTGCTACAATTTGAGCCGTTACAACAGCTAAGAAAATAAGTATTGTATGGAAAATAGCGAGGCCGGTGCCACGAGCTGCACCAAATGCATAATAACTAAATGAAGCACCTAAAATGGTAGGCCCCAATGCGGCTGCTAATGTGCGCGGTCTTGTGAGCGGAATTAGTTCTTGTATCATAATTAAAGCACACCTAGTGTGCACTCCTTTCTATTTCTCATGCATGTATCATGTTCACATGTCTATTTATGTATTGTATAGCAGAAAGGAAAGGTTGTAAATTATACTATAAATTATAAATGTCGATATAGTATAATAATAAATATATGCAGTATAGATTATTATTTTAGTCTGTACGAATATTGTATTGTTAAAAACGTGAGGTGTCTTATGAGAGCTCTCAATAAAAAAGTTATGACATTGGCTTGTGCTACATGTTTAACAGTCGGCATGGGTGCAGTGGCATCTGCTGATACGGTAGATTTAGGTTATGGTATGTATGGCAGTACTTCTCCTGCGGTGAAAGCTGTAGAAGTTATGTATGTTCCTACAGATGCTAAATTGCGTAATAATGAGCAAAGCCAAATGATTCGTATTGTGAATAAAGAGTCTATCGATTCTATTAATACTGTTTTAAAAATGCACTACGACCTATCTTTTGAACCTATCAAGGGCGATGTTGTTGATGGTTTTTCCTACTATCAATTACAAGGGTCTGACAAACAAGGTCACCATGTAGCATCCCTTTTAGTGATTGATTATGCTAAATCAGGTCTTGATCAAACGATTGGCATAGATAAAACGATTTTAGAAAAGGGCTCTGAAGCTGATAAGGCTAAATTAAAAAACTCCATCTCTAAACATGTTAGTGTTTACTCTAAAGAGAATGCTCAACAACAACTAGCTAGTTTACCTGGTGATACTGTGGAAGGGGCAAAATTAGCTAAGCTGTTAAAGCTATTAATGATAGTATTCCAAGTCATATAAATAATACATTTGATAAATTACTAGCTGCTGATAAGAAAACATCCGCTAGAGATAAGGAAGCAATTTCTACATTTACTGGCTTTATGGCAAAACAATTGAGCGTAGATGCAACGCATGTGGCTTATAAACCCGTTCAAACTCGTTATGGTACAGCCGTAACTGGTGATGTACGCGGTGCACTAGGATTTGATGGCTTTAGAAATAGCTTTGCTTTGATTGGTTATGCAATTCCTACTGATAAGGGATTATCCTTACAATTCTTATACTCTGATGATTCTAGCTATGATTATTGGACTAATGAATTGAACCATATGTATCAAACACAATCTCTTAAGGGAGGTAAATAATATGAAATCTTTGAAAGTATTGGCTTGTGCTACCTGTCTTTTGGGAACTGTATCTGGTGTAGGTTTAGCTAAGGATGTACAAACTATTGGGGGCTCTATGGTAGTGCCTAATAATGTTAATGTTGTTTCTGCATCCAAAGCAAATACTCCTAGCTTTATTACATCTTTTATTACCAATCAAGAAAAAGCAGATCCATCTAGCGCAAATCCTGTAAATGCACAAATTAAAGAATTTATAAAGAACTTAGGTACTAATTTTGATGTGTACCAATTACAAGGTGCGGATAAGACAGGGCAAAAGGATGCTTTTGTTGTGGCAGTAGATGTAAAAGAGGTAGCGCAGCAATTTGCGGGTAAAGAGGCTAATGATCCTATGTTTATAGCTGCTATGACCGCTCTTGATAAAGGTCAAGTTGATCCTGTTACAGAACAACTCATACTAGGTACCATTAATAAGAAAATTCCAACTACCACGACTGTAGTTCCTTTAAATGGGCCGATTAATGTGCCAAGCCTTGATGCTAATAAAGGAACGATTATGCCTAAGGTACTTAAAACTATTACCGTAGAAGATGCGGAACAAGTACACTCTGTAGCGGGTACAAAATATCAAACTTATGCAGCAAGTTCTCGCATGTTATATTCCGATGGATCTCTACAAACTCCACTCTATGCAAATGCTGCATTCGTGTTGAAGCCAGGTAAACCGGTGTTATATGTTGGGTTAACAACTGACGTACAACATGATTATTTCAAACCGATATTTGACAACGCATTCAAATCTGTTAAATAATTTATTATATACGTACTTTTACAGAGTGCGTCATATATAGCGAGCTCCGAAGGTGAGTCTCGCCTTTGAAACTAGTTATATTTATTTTTAATTATATTTATAAAGGAGAATTATTATGAAAACACTTTTCACAGACAAAGCACCAGCAGCAGTAGGTCCTTACTCTCAAGCTAAAGTAGTAGGCGGTTTTATTATTCGCTTCTGGTCAAATTCCACTCGATCCTGCGACTGGTTCCATTGTTGCAGGCGGTATCGTAGAGCAAACTGAACAAGTATGCAAAAACATTGATGCTGTATTGGCTGAAGCAGGCTGTGACTTCTCCGAAGTTATTAAAACAACTTGTTTCTTGGCTGATATTGCTGACTTCAAAGCATTTAACGAAGTGTATGCTAAATATTTCACTTCTAAACCAGCTCGTTCTTGCATAGCAGTAAAAGACCTTCCATTGGGTGCTTTAGTAGAAGTGGAAATTATTGCGGAAGTATAAGATGGATTATATTTCTTTGCTACAGTCAGAGATGCGTCCTGCCTTCGGTTGCACTGAGCCAATTGCATTGGCTTATGCGGCTGCGAAGGCAGTCTCTGTCTTAGATGAGTTTCCTAACCATATTCATGCTCGATGCAGCGCGAATATTATTAAGAACGTCAAATCTGTAGTAATCCCTAATTCTGGCGGTCGTAAAGGCCTTACGGCTGCCATCACTTTGGGGGCTATCGTAGGTCATCCGGAGCGTGAGTTAGAGGTATTGGAATCTGCTACAGACGAAGATCGTAAATGGCTTGGCACGTTGCTTGATGCCAATTTCTGTACCGTTTCGCTCGCTGAAGGCGTAGATAATCTATATATTGAGATTACCGCCGAAACAGATGAACATACGGCTATAGTTCGTATTGAAAATGATCACACGAATGTAACTTATGTTGCTGTAGATGGTGAGATTATTTCTGAAACAGTTAATGAAATTAAAAAGCAGCGAACACTGAATATGCTATGACTTTTGATAGCATTTATGAATTTGCCTTAACTGGCGATATTTCTGGTATCCTTCCTCAAATTAAACAACAAGTTGAGTATAATACTGCAATTTCCAAGGAAGGTTTATCTAACGATTACGGTGCTAACATTGGCCAATTATTACTGTTGGACGATGAAAATCCATCTCTTGAAACAAAATGTAAAGCTCGTGCAGCGGCTGGCTCTGATGCGCGTATGAGCGGGTGCCCATTGCCTGTAGTTATCTGCTCTGGCTCTGGTAACCAAGGTTTAACCGTATCTGTACCAATTATTACGACTGCCGAGGAACTTGGTAAAAGTGATGATGAACTTTATCGAGCGCTAGTCTTTGCTAACCTGTTAACACTGTACGTTAAATCTGGCATTGGTAAATTGTCCGCATACTGCGGCGTTGTATCTGCTGGTGTTGTAAGTGTAGCAGGCATTGCCTTCTTGAAAGGTGATAGCAAGGATATCATCGAGAATACTCTTGTAAATGGTCTTGCAAGTCTATCTGGTATCGTATGTGATGGTGCAAAACCATCCTGCGCAGGTAAAATTGCAATTTCTCTTGATGGCGCCTTTATGGGATATAAACAAGCTCGCCTTAATAAGAATTACCAAAAAGGCGATGGCCTTGTAGCATACTCCGTTGACGAAACCATCCGCAGTATTGGTACTGTGGCCCAAGGTATGAAAGAAACGGACGTAGTTATCTTGAATGAAATGCTAAAACACTAATTTAGCTAACTATATAAGCCCCCTTCACAGAAGGAGGCTTTTCTCTATTGTAATTATTGTAATTTTTTAGGATCTTTAAGTATCAATGATGCCCCAAGGCCCATCACGAGGAATGGCACGAGTGTCATCATAGCGACTGGTAGAGAGTAGGTGTCTGCTAGGTTACCTACTACAGGTGCGATGACACCGCCGATGGTTTGGCTTACGCCGAGGGTGATGCCCGATGCAAAGCCGATACTTTTAGCGAGGTAGGTTTGGCCTAGTACGATTACTGGGCTGTAGCTAATCGCTTTAGCAGCACCAATCATGAGTAGTAGCAAGTATGCTACAGGCATCATGATGAGTGGCGAGAAGGTTGGCACCTCTGTTAATAGGAACATAGCAGGTAACCAAACTAATAGGGATAGTCTGATAATCTTGATAGGACCATATTTATCGCCCAATAGACCACCAATATAGGTCATGAAGATGCCGATACTAAAGAATACAGTTAAGGCAAAACTGCCTTGTTCTGGGCTCGTACCGAGCTCGCGAGTCCAGAAAATCGGAATAAACGCATTGATAACGCGGAAGTTTACCGATTGGCTTAAGATAATAATGAACAAGATGCCAAAGTATTTCCAGTAGTTCTTAAGCGGTTTTGCCGCTATCGTTGGATTTTCGGTAGCTACTGCTTGGTCGATGGTACGTGCATGGGCTACAATGCGTGGCATAAGTACAAATAGAACTGTTGCGATAAGGAGACCGACTACAGTAAAAGCCGCCAATCCGTGCGGTCCTATAGTATAGGCGATAGTCCCTGCAAATAGTGGGCCTATGGCAAAACCAGAGCTGCCACCGATAGCGAAGGTGCCCATGGCTTTACCTTTTTTGCCACCACCGAGGCGATTCATAATCTTCGCACCTTCTGGATGGAAGATAGAAGACCCTACACCAGCTAAAGTAGCGCAAATAAGGAGGCTTTCATAGGAACTGACAAAACCCATCACGCCTGTACTACAAGCCGATAATAGAACGCCAAAGGCGATAAGCCGAGGTTGGTTGATCTTGTCTGAAATATAGCCTAATAAAGGTTGTAATAATGAAGATAATGCTGTGTTAGCTAAAATGAGGAAACCTGCTTGTTCTAAGCTCAGTCCATAGGTGTAAATGAACAGTGGCAAGAGGGCAGGCAACACACTTTGACAGGAGTCATTGATCATGTGACTCACTGTGATGAGATAAGGGTAATATTTTTTCATAGTAGTGTCCCCTTGAGTCTATTTAATAGCAGTAATTATATCTTGTGTATATTATAACTCATAAAGTTACTAAAGTATTGATAAATATAGATACATTTCTCATGCAGTAACGAGGCGGAGTATATCCGCCTCAATCCTATCATAAAGTTATTGATAAGTGATAAATCATTAAAATATAGAGAAAAAGTAGATAAAGATGGTAGAACTCATATTTACTTTATTACTAAAAGGCCTAGTCACGACTAGGCCTAAATATTGTATCTTGTTTTAATACTATGTATAATGAACTTAAATGATATGGAAAGAGTGGTAAATATGAAGAAAAAGAAAGTTCCGATGTTGATTATTGATGATAGTCAATATAAAGACGAGCCTGTAAATAGGAATCCTAATTCGACTATCATAAAAATGACTCCTGAAATTCAAAAAGAAAAGGATAAAATAGAAAAGAAATTTAAATTTTAAGCAGATACAGCTATGTATGTGTTTTTGTTTACGCCTAATACTATGTATAATAAATTTAAACGATAGGAAAGAGGATAAATATGAAGAAAAATAAAAAGAAAAATAAGAAGAAAAATAAGAATATACCATTCTTATTGGTGGACGATAGTCAATATGCCGATTTGCCTGTAACAAAAACTCCAGATGATATAATTACTGAAGAAGAACAGGCACAAATTGATGAAATTTTAAAAAAATATGACTTTTAAGCACATGCATAATCGTATGTGCTTTTTGTTTATTGTCTTTAGACTGGTTCGTGACGTAGTCGCGAATCATAAAACCACCCGCTATGCGGGTGCGGCAACGAAAGTTATACAAAAAATCACCTTGCTTAAGTATAATGTAGGTGTTCAAGCCGCATTATATGCAAAAGAAAGGTGATTTTATATGGCAACAAAGACACAGAGCCTTGCGCACACAAAATGGTTATGCAAATACCACATAGTATTTACACCTAAGTATAGACGTAAAGTTATATATAATCAATACAGAAATAGTTTACGTGAAATATTGAGACGTTTATGTGAATATAAGGGCGTCAAGATTATAGAGGGGGAGCTTATGGCTGATCATGTGCATATGCTAGTATTAATCCCACCTAAAATATCAGTATCATCTTTTATGGGATACTTAAAAGGGAAAAGTGCACTAATGATGTTCGATAAACACGCAAACTTAAAGTATAAATTTGGAAATAGACACTTTTGGTCCGAGGGTTATTATGTTAGTACAGTAGGTTTAAATGAGGCTACAGTAAAGAAATATATACGTGAGCAAGAGTTACATGACCAAATGAAAGATAAACTTAGTGTAAAGAATATGAGGACCCTTTTAAGGGTAGCAAGTAATACACATCCCCTTTAAGGGGAACGTTACGAGTCAATGGCTATGCGGCTTGAACGTAGTGAAAGCCAGCGCCTTTAGACGCTGGCCTAGTACTACGGGCTTATAGCCCGTGAGCAAACCACCCGTTTTACGGGTGGTTCTGATTACGCCTAATACTATGTATAATGAACTTAAATGATATGGAAAGAGTGGTAAAATGTTATCTCTTATATTAATAAAACTAAATGAAGAAAAAGCTATATATGAGTTTCACCCTAACGCTAGTGCTGAGTATGGCATAATAGAATTAGATCGTAAAAGCAATGTGGCTATTGTTAAAGAACCATTGCAAGGTAGTGAGTGGCATACAGTACACGCTTTAAATAAATTGGAGGAATACGGAAGTTTAAACTCATTTCCTAAAGAAGAAACATTATATTGGTATTAAGAGTTATGCAATATGTATAACTCTTTTTTATAAGCATTTTACGACCTTTCATGTGTGATGATTGGGTATATTTTTATGGGTGTAAAATAAAACACCATACGAATATAGTAAGGTGTAAGAGATGATTATATGATTTTGTAAAATGTCATGGGGCAATAAATGGGGCAAATACCACCATATAATAGAGAATGATTGATACATAAAATTTACTCAATAATATAAGAAAACCTAGATAACATCTGTATTATGTGTATCTAGGTTTATCTATTGTATCTCTATCATTATCATTTAAAAGAATGGCAGAGGAGGAGGGATTTGAACCCCCGCGCCGGTTGCCCGACCTACCGCATTTCGAGTGCGGACCCTTCAGCCTCTTGGGTACTCCTCCGTGCTTTACGGCGCTCCTTAAAGAAGTCTTTCATAATCTGGCTACATTCATCACCTAGCACACCTGATGCCAGTTCAGGTTCATGATTTAATCCTGGATGAGAGAGCACATTGAATAGCGATTCTACGGCGCCTCCTTTGTAATCACTAGCACCATATACAACACGGTCTATACGACTGTTAATAATGGCTCCAGCGCACATCGGACACGGCTCTATCGTAACATACAGGGTACAACCAGTCAACCGCCAGCGCTTGAGAACATCGCATGCTTCGCGGATTACGAGGACCTCTGCATGCGCTGTTGCATCATGATCTAATTCACGACGATTATGGTGGCGTGACACGATTGTATTATCTTTTACTAGAATGGCGCCAATGGGAATCTCTCCAAGGCCATAAGCTTTGCGTGCCTCCTCCATAGCAAAGGCCATGAAATACTCATCTCGAGTGCGCTCATCCATGTTTTCTATCTCTATAGGTGTAATGTCTTTTGTCATTCTCATACCTCTTAATGTATAATATCTTACATAAAGTCTATCATAGTGTACGCAGTAATGCGAATAGATTGTGTGAGGGTATTATGGATATTATATGGTATATGTTTGATATGATTGGCACCATTGCCTTTGCTATCTCTGGCGCGCTCGTTGGGGTAGCACGAAAAATGGATATTTTTGGTATGGCTGTATTGGCGTTGGCTACGGCCATTGGCGGTGGTATTGTGCGGGATATTTTGCTCGGATATTTTCCGCCTAACTCATTGCGCAATGTTGTATATGTGACAGTGGTTATTTCTGTCACTATCATCGTGTTTATTATGTATAATAGCCGCTATCGTAAACATGCGATGGGGCCTCGCAGTCGAGCAGGTTATTTGTTAGCTGATGCATTAGTTTGGCGTCCTTTACAGTAACCGGCGCCTCTGCTGGATTTAAACTCTATCCTGAGTTGCCGATTTTCATTGTATTACTAGGGACAATTACTGCCGTTGGGGGCGGTATTATCCGTGACATGTTGGCACAACGGATTCCGTCCGTTCTGAAAGAAGATGTGTACGCACTTCCAAGTATCATTGGCGGTATCGTTTATTATTTAATGGTTATTTCTAGTTGGGCTGGAGAGGCCGTATACGGAGCTTTTACCGTCGTACTAGTGATTCGATTACTAGCCATAAAATATAACTGGAGCTTGCCAAAGGTGCGATAATTCCTCAATGTTTGCGAATTATTGTGCAAGTGATATAATTATTCTATTGAGCATTTCATAAAAGTGTCAGAAAAAGAGAGTATTATATAACAGTTAATTTTGCGAGTCGGGAGTACTCGCGTACACAGAAGGAGATTTGATTCATGACGAATAAATGGTTGAAAGTAGCATTAATGGCAACAGCTATTGCTACCGGTACATCCATCAATATTGATGCGGAAACCGTATTATATGTCCCTCAAGATGATCGCCCTGTAAGCTTGCAATATACAGTTGATACAGCGCGTGAAGCGGGGATGACTGTGTTGACACCACCTCAAAACTTGATTTCTGGTAAAACATACCAAGGTCAAGCTGACCAAATTATGGCTTGGGTTGAACAAATGCAGGCCGTGCAGATGTTATGGTATTGAGCACAGATACTCTTATTTATGGTGGTCTTGTAGACTCTCGTAAACATAACATTCCACTTAGCACTTTAGAAAGTCGTTTAAAACGTATTGAAGGCTTAAAAGCACGTCATAAAAACGTGCGTATTTATGGTTTTGGCACTGTAATGCGTTCTCCACGTGCTAGTGGCGGCGGCACTGAACCAGCTTACTATGCGGAATACGGTCCTACTATCTTCCAAATTGCAGCATTGCAAGATAAATTAGACTCTGGCTCCTTAACACAAGAGGAAACTCAAAAATTGATGAGCCTTCAAGCCTCTGTTCCTGTTGAGTACTTACAAGACTGGTTTGATCGCCGTCAAAAGAATATGAAAATCAACAAAGAGTTGATCGATGAAACTCGTAGTGGCGTATTCGACTACTTTGCATTGGGCCATGATGATACGTCTCAATTATCCCAGTCTGCATTAGAAGGTCGTTACCTCAGCAAATATTCCAAGGATATTCCTGTTGAAAAATATGGTAGCTTCCCTGGTGCTGACCAACTTGGTCTCTTGCTGATGGCTCGTTCTCGTACAGACGAAAGTACAGAAAAACCTACATTTTCTGTAATTTACCCACTCGGTGGTGGCGGTAAAACATTGCCAGGTTACGAAGACCAAACGATTGATAAAACAATTGCTCAACACGTTGAGGCTGTAGGTGGCACTATGGTGACACAAGGTAAACCAACTGTGTTGTTAGCAGTAAATACACCACTTACTACAAGCACTGGTGAATCTGAAAGCTTCGAGAACTTCCCGATGATTTCTAATTCTACAAATGCTTTCGTAGATCGAATTCAACAAGCTGTTGATTCTGGTGTAAACGTAAGCGTTGCTGATATTGCTTATAACAATGGTGCGGACAATACATTAGTATCTGCTATGTATAAACGCGATATGTTATACAAAATCGGTGCGTACAATGGTTGGAATACAGCAAGTAATACGGTAGGCTACGCCATTGCGCAAGGGGTATTGCTCAAAACTATGAGCCCAGAAGGTCACCGCAAAATGTTGACTCAACAATATTTGGATAACTGGGCGTACCAAGCTAATATCCGTAAAGATATTTACCGTATGCAAGACTCCATCCGTACAGATAATGTACGTTACTCTGGTGAGTTGAACGAACGCCTTGAAAGCTACTTAGGTGAACGTATTCAAGATTTCGCTGAAAAATACTTGAAAGTAGATCCTCGTACAGTAAAAGCTACATTCCCATGGGGCCGTCTGTTTGAAACAGATATCACTGTTTATGACAAACCAGTGGTACCTCTTGAAAAAGAATTGCGCTTGAAACGCGAAGAAGAAGCGCGTATTAAAGCTGAAGCAGAAGCTAAAGCTAAAGCAGAAGCAGCTGCAAAAGCGGCGGCAGAAGCTAATGGACAAGCTGCACCTGCACAACCAGCAAAAGCTGAAGCTCCTAAAACAACAGCATCTGCTGCTCCAGTAGTTAAACAACCAGCTACTACATCTCTAGGTCCACGCATTGTACCGACACCTGCAGTTGTACCTGGTCAATAATGAATAGGGAATGGCTATGAAAAAAGCATTTTTACCGGAAATTACTTATATGCGTGGCCTCTGTATGCTCGGTGTTATCGGCATTCATGTAGGCTCCTACGCATTGCAAAACCCTTTTGTAAATTTGGAACTCATTAGCGTCTTAGAAATTCTATCGCGCTTTGGGGTGCCTGCGTTTTTCTTCCTCTCTGCATTTGGATTGTTCTATCATACCTCTGTAGAGGGACCATTCTCATATAAGGAATTTATGCACCGCCGCATTCAGGTGGTGCTATTTCCATATATTACGTGGTCCATATTTTATTTGCTCTATACGGGGCTGACAGCGCATAATCTAGGTAATTTGCATCCGGGACCATTGGCTGTAAATCTATTATTTGGTACGTCTATGTATCATTTATACTTTATGGTTATCCTCTTATGGTTCTACGTGATGATGCCGCTGTGGCGTGCTATGGTGAAAGTCATCTTAAAACGCCCGGTGTTCTGGATGGTCTCACTATTTGTCATCCAAGTCGGCATCGACTATGTATCATCGTATATGCTCGGCCGTTGGGTGATGGAAAACCTCAGCAATCAGCCTGTGCTGAAATATCTCTTTGATATGCGACTCAACTATTGGGTAATCCACTATGTGTGGATATTCCTCTTAGGTGCCGTATGTGCTGAACGATATGAAACAGTATGCGACTATATGTGGCGTTATCGGTATCTATTAGGTGCTAGTGCCGTAGGTTCGGTACTTTTGATGCTTGGGTCTTACTACTATGTTATGGACGTATGGCATTACACTGTACTAGAAGCTATTTATACAGTACATCAAATGAGTCCGATGGGTGTTCTGTACACTGGTCTGGGCACGATGTTTAGCTTGTTCTTATTCCAAACATTGCCTATGAATGTAACTATGGAATCTATTTGGTCTGAGATAGGGGATAAGTCCTATGGCATCTACTTAGTTCATCCATTTTGGTTGTTGATCATCTCTGGCGTGATGGCTAAATATAATCTCCTCTATACAGTGGTCAATGTCCTTGCTATGTATGTTATGGCCCTAGGATTGTCGTACTTGACTACAGTAGCGTTGAATTATGTGCCTAAACCGTTGCGTAGGTTTATATTAGGAAACTAATTATATAATTAGAAATACATCCGCTAGGATATAGTTTTTAACTATGGTATCCTAGCGGATTTTTATATATCTAAATCATATCTTTCACAAAGTAAAGTGTGAAAATTTAAAAGTAATTGTGTTATAATAAGTCCATGATTACTACTTGATAGAGTAACGAAATAGAAAAAGAGGTGCTCCTATGCAAGAATTAACATATTTTAACGGTGAATTTGTTGAACCAGGTGCCAAAGTTATCAGCATTGATGACCGTGGCTATTTGTTTGGTGACTCCGTATACGAAGTTGTGCGCGTCGTAAAAGGCCGTTGCTTCGCATTGTCTTACCACCAAGATCGTTTATATCGCTCTATGCGTGAAATGGATATTCCTGTAAAAATGACTCCTGATGATTTGACTGAGTTGCACGAAATTTTAATTGAGCAAAGTGAAATCAAAGAGGGGTATATTTATTTACAAATCTCCCGTGGTGTTGCACCGCGTCGTCATGCATACGATCGCTCTAAATTAGAACCACAAATGCTCATGTCTATCCGTACTTTAAATTTAGATGAAGTCAATAAATTAGGTGAAGGCGTAAAAGCTATTGCATTACCTGATGAGCGTTGGGACAAAGTAGATATTAAGACGACAAACTTGATTCCAAATATCTTGGCACAAACAAAAGCAGAAAAGAAATTTGCTTATACTGCCATGTTATTCCGCGATGGCATTTGTACAGAAGGCGCTACTTCTAATGTGTTTGCTGTAAAAGATGGTATCTTGTATACGCATCCAGCAGATAATCACATCTTGAAGGGCATTACTCGTCAAATGATTGTGACTCGCGTTGCACCGTCTTTAGGTATTACTCTCATCGAAAAAGAATTCGACCGCGCCTTTGTTGATGATGCGGACGAACTATTCTTTACCGATACAATTGGTGGTGTCATCCCGATTATCAAGCTAGACAAAAATCCTGTATCTGGTGGTAAACCAGGTCATGTGACACTTCGTCTACGCGAAGCATTAGAAAAATTGATGGAAGAAGGTTTACCTTAATAGGTAAGCTGATTTCATTAAATGGTAAAAACTTTTACCTTAAGAAAGGAACTTATTTTGATAGAATTAAAACACATTAGTAAAGTCTATGAAGGCGCTAATCGTGTGGAAGCCTTGAAAGATATTAACCTCGATGTTAAAGAAGGCGAAATCTTTGGTATTATCGGTCAATCTGGGGCTGGTAAATCTACATTGATTCGATGCATTAACATGCTCGAAGCACCTACATCTGGCTCTGTTATCGTAAATGGTACAGACTTAACTACACTTGGAGAAGCTGAATTGCGTAAAGCTCGCAAAAATATTGGTATGATTTTCCAACATTTCAATCTTTGTCCTCTCGCACAGTCTATGACAATGTGGCGTTCCCTTTAGAATTACAAGGAATGAGCAAGGCTGAAATTAAAGAGCGTATTGAGCCAATCCTTGAAATTGTAGGCCTTAGCGACCGTATGAACAATTATCCGTCTCAGTTGTCTGGTGGTCAAAAACAACGTGTTGGTATCGCTCGTGCCTTAGCCTCAAATCCAAAGGTTCTCCTTTGTGACGAAGCTACATCTGCTCTCGATCCACAAACAACAGATTCCATTTTGAAAATTGTTAAAAGACATCAATGAAAAAATGGGTCTCACTATCGTCCTCATTACACATGAGATGCACGTTATTCGTGAAATCTGTGACCGTGTGGCAGTTATTGAAGGCGGCGTTATCCTTGAAGAAGGTAGCACTGTTGAGGTATTTACACATCCTCGTGAAAATACCACAAAAGAATTCATTAGCTCTGTTGTGAGTGACAACTTACCACCAGAAGCGTTAGAACATTTAGAATTGCATGACCAATGGATTGCAGGTACAGCTCCATTAGTACGCCTTAAATTCACAGGCCAATCTACAGATGAACCTGTAGTGGCAGGTCTCGTACGACGCTTTAACCTCGATGTAAGTATCCTCTTTGGTGGCATTGACTATATCCAAAATACATGCGTTGGTCGCCTTATCGTTATCTTGAAATGGTGACCCAGAAAATGCGCAAGAGGGCTTAGACTACATCAAAACATTACCAATTGAAAGCGAGGTGATCGGTTATGTCAGAGCAAATCATTAATCTACTCATAACTGGTACCCTTGATACATTGCAAATGACCATCATCTCTACGGTAATGGCAATGTTACTTGGTATTCCTCTCGGTGTCGTTTTGGTGGTAACGTCTAAAGGTCACATCTTAGAAAATGTAGCTCTTAATAAAGTGTTGGGCGCCATCGTAAATGCGACGCGTTCAGTACCTTTCATTATTTTGATGGTTGCTATCATTCCCTTTACACGTATGGTAGTAGGTACATCTATCGGTACTACTGCAGCTTGTGTGCCTTTGACAATTGCAGCCATTCCATTCTTAGCTCGCCTTGTAGAAACATCTATTAAAGATATCAACTATGGTGTTATTGAGGCGGCTCAATCCATGGGTGCAAGCCCGCTCCAAATTATTTGGAAAGTATTATTACCAGAAGCATTGCCTACGATTATTGACAATGTAACGGTTCTTATCGTTAACCTTATCGGTTACTCTGCAATGGCTGGTGCTATTGGCGGCGGTGGTCTCGGTGACATTGCTATCCGATATGGTTATCAACGTTTCCAAGCAGACATTATGATTGCTACCATCATCATCTTGATTATTTTGGTACAAGTTGTACAAATGATTGGTGATGCTTGGTCTAAAGCGATGAATAAGAAGTAGGAGGATCCTATGAGCATCAATGAAAAATTGAGAAGTCAACAAAACGATGAGTTATTCACCGCTATTTTAACACTTGAAAATACAGAGGAATGCTACGCATTTTTCGAAGATATTTGTACGATTAATGAATTAAAAGCTTTATCTCAACGCTTGCAAGTAGCAAAAATGTTGCGTGCAGGGGATAGCTATGAAAAAATCGTAGAAGAAACAGGTGCGAGTACGGCAACGATTAGCCGTGTAAAGCGATGCCTAGTCTATGGTGCTGATGGCTATACATTAGCACTAGATCGTCTAGGTGCAAAATAATATAAACTAGCATGACAACGGTGGCCCTTTGGCGACCGTTGATGTGCTATCTGTAGGAGGTTTATATGGAGTGGCTCGTTGAGGTAACAGGTTTACCATTTGATATCCTTATACTTATTTTGCTCGCCGTAGCAGGGGCTTTCGCAGGATTTGTTGACTCCATTGTGGGCGGCGGTGGACTCATTTCTGTACCAGCTATGTTATTAACAAATCTTCCGCCTAGTATGGCCTTGGGCAGTAATAAATTATCCAGTATTTTTGGCGCTGGTAGTGCATCGATTACGTTCTTGAGAAATCACATGGTTGATTTTTCTTTAGTTCGTAAACTATTGCCCTTTACCTTTGTTGGCTCTATGATTGGTACATTAGCGGTTGTATCGTTGCCGCCATTATATGTAAAGCCCATTATTATCATCTTGCTCGTTTGTGTAACCCTTTTTGTGGTATTCAAAAAGGATTGGGGCGAGGTGAACCGCACTTCTGCAGTAGTGGGTAAAGCTCTATATATTTGTATGGCCTTTGCTCTTGGTATTGGTGCCTATGATGGTTTCATTGGTCCTGGTACAGGAACATTTTTGATAATGGGCTTTATCTTTACAGGTTTTGATTTTTACATGCATCAGCTAATGCGAAAGTATTAAACTTTACTAGTAATGTAGCGTCTTTATTGGTATTCTTATATTTAGGGCATGTCAATATTAAATATGGTCTTGCCACAGGGGCGGGACAAATCATAGGCGCATATTTAGGCTCTCATTTAGCTATTGCTAAGGGCTCGTCTTTAGTGCGTGTAGTATTCTTGTCGGTGACGACGGTAATGTTGTTGAAATTAGTGTATGACTATGTTTCAACGTTATAGGAGGACAAAGTATGCCTCATAAAAGTGATGTACAAGTGGCATTGATCAGTGGTGGTACATCGGGTATTGGCTTTGCTACGGCCAAGCTTTTACTGAAAGAAGGTTGGTGCGTAGTCATCAATGGCCGAAACGAAAAATCTGGTCAAAAAGCTAAGACTAAGTTGCGCCGCTATTCTTCAAAGGTACAGTACATTCAAGGTGATGTATCTAAACTTGAAGATTGTCAGCGCATTGTAAAAGAAACAGTTGATGTATTTGGCGGTGTATCTGCTCTCGTAACAGCGGCTGGCTACTATGAGGAAGAGTTGTTAGCGGATGTAACAGAGGCCGCTTTTGATGAAATGTTTGGTACTAATGTAAAAGGTACAGTTTTCTTGTGCCAAGCGGCGCTTCCTTATTTGCGCTCTGCAAAAGGTAGCATCGTAACGGTAGCTAGTGATGCCGGTTTACAAGGTAATGTCGCCTGTTCCGTATACGGTGCATCTAAAGGTGCAGTAGTGAGCTTTACAAAATCTTTATCCCTTGAGATGGCACCGCATGGTGTTCGCGTTAACTGCGTATGTCCTGGTGATGTAGATACATCCTTAGTAGATAAACAGATTGCTAATACTCATCAAGATAAGGCTACTGCGAAGGCTGAAATGGGGCAACACTATCCATTAGGCCGAATTGGCAAGCCGCATGAAATCGGAGAAGTGATTGTATTTTTATTGAGCAATAAAGCGTCCTTTGTAACGGGTGCAGCTTGGACTATCGATGGTGGTCTCACTAGTTGGTAAGATAGAAAATATTGGAAGTTATTTTATTTTTTAAATCTATAGATAATTAGAAAAATTCATTTCACTTCTAGCAATAGAATGGTATAATAATACTAATAATATGACCTATAGTTGGTTCACAACAAAGGAGAATACTTATGGCAGAATATAATGGCGTAACACTTGAGCCACTTATGGATGGTTCTCAAGATCGTGACTATCAAGTTGAACAATTTATTTTCTGGGGTGCAGGTCGTGCAGCAGCATTGGCTTTATCCCCTAAATTCAGCAGTGTTGCTTTGTGCGCCAATGCTACGTACATGGTAACTCGTATTGCTCATCTTTATGATGTGGAATTACAATCTGGTGCTGCAGTAGGTTTAGTTGGCGGTCTTAGCACAGCTGTAGGTACAGCGGCTATTTCCCTTCTTATTCCTTTGAAAGCAGTTCGCGTTCCTGTAGCGATTGGCTTAACATATGCTATTGGTAAAATTGCTCATATTTGGATTCAAGATGGTATGCCTTCTGATATCGAACGCTACAAACCAATGGTTGCTGAATTCCTTGAAAGCGGTAAAGCGATTGCATCTGAAATCGTTCGTGATGCAGGTGCTAGTATTCCTTTCACACAAGGTCAACGCGATGTATGGGCAGGTATTGCTAACGAAACAGGTCTTGCTAAAGAAACTTTGAAACAAGTTTACGAAGAAAAAGTAACACCTGCTATCGATAAATGGAATAACGAAACAAAATATCAACTTCATGATAATGCAGCAGAAGTGGTAGCTAAAGTATCTGATGCAGCTAAAGAGAAAATTGATGTTGCAAAAGAAAATATTGACATAGCAAAAGAATTGGCTAAAGGTGGCGTAGAAGTAGCTAAAGCTTCTGCGCAAGTAGCAGTAGACACAGTAAAAACTAAAGCTTCCGATGCTGTAGAAACAGCAAAAGATGCGGCTGCAAACACTGTTAGCACAGCGAAAGATAAAATTGGTGGTTTGCGCAAATAAGCGCTGAAGGATTATTACGATGAATCCCATAAAAATTATTAAATACGGTAAGTATTTTAACGAATCAAGATTTGTAGGCTTTCTTGGCCGATATGGTAAGAAACTTGCCTTTGTACAACAAGCGATAACCTTATTCCTCTGTTTACGAGATAAAGATACTCCAAAATATGTAAAAGCAGTCATTGCAGGTGCCTTAGGGTATCTCGTATTGCCTGTTGATGTTGTACCGGATACGATTGCCGTATTAGGTTGGTTAGATGATGTGGCGGTACTCGGAATAGCCTTTAAGATTGCGAATCGTTACATTAAAACGAGTCATCAAGAAGAGGCAAAAAAATTCTTCCCATTTGGTAGCAGTCGCTAACTTTTACCATTTAAGGCAGTTTGATCCACAGTGATTGAACTGCCTTTAATTATTTGACACCCTAAAGTAATAGATATACAATGAAAATTGTATACTATTTAAAAAGGACTAGATTTATGCATATTGCTTCAGTAAATGTACGATTTTACGAAACCGATATGATGGGGATTGCGCACCATAGTAATCACTTTAGATGGTTTGAAATGGCGCGTATTGAATTCCTTCGTCAAATCGGTGTAACCTTGTGGGATATGATGAATGAGGATATTGTGTTTCCTATTATGAACGTATCTTGCAATTATAAAGAACCAGCGAATTTTGATGATGAACTTCACATTGAAACGTACTTGGTTAAAATGACGCGTGCTCAAATGGTTTTCCGTTATCGTATGAAACGCGCTAGTGATGGTGCGCTTCTGGCAACGGGAGAAACTAAGAACGCTTTTATGTCGAAATCAACAGGAAAGATTGTGCGATTAGACGATACTTTTTATCAGCCTATGTTAGCAGCTGTTGAGGAGATGCCTAATGAATAATGTACAACAATTGCCTATCGGTGTATTTGACTCTGGTGTAGGCGGACTATCAGTATTAAAGGTATTACAAGAACAATTTCCAAATGAAGATTTTATCTATATCGGTGATAATGCCAACAATCCTGTAGGCAATCGCAGTGATGATGAAATTACGTTTTTAGCATGCCGTATTGCAGAGGCGCTTGAGAAGCAGCCTGTTAAATTGATGGTTATTGCTTGTAATACTTTCACCGTTGTTGCCCTTGATGAGGTACGTGAACGCGTATCCGTTCCAGTTATTGGGGTTTCTCAAGGCGTTAAAACCGCTATTAGTGAAAGTAAAAGTAATACTATTGGTATTATGGCTACTGTGGCTACTGTAAACAGCCATATTCATAAGCATGTCGCGTTAGAAGTTGATCCTGAAGTGCTGGTGTGGGAACAACCTTGTCCTGAACTGGCAGGTCTCATTGAGCAAGGTCATTTAGATGACTTTTTCGTTCGTGATGTGTGTGAAGAGTATGTAGAGCCTTTGCTATCTCGTGAAATTGACGTAGTTGTTTTGGGCTGCACTCATTTCCCATTTGTTAAACCTTTATTAGAGGAATTAACTGCTGGTCGTATCCAGTTTGTAGATCCTGCTTATGAAACGAGCAATCTTGTTTGTCGTATTTTAGAGCATAAGAACCTCTATAACCCTCAAGAAAACCTTGGTACGGTGAAACTGTATTTCACAAAAGATATTGACCTTGGCGACACATTAAGTGCGTCCTTCCTCGATACAAATCGTCGTACCATTGAACATATTACACTATAAAGGAGATGCCCTATGTGGTTTTATAACATCCTAACTGTAGTAGTATCCATCATTGTGGCTATTGCAGTACTGTATTTATTATTCCGTTTGTTCGCATTGAAACAAGGTGATGAAAAGGTTATTTTGTTGCCAAAACGAGCAACTAATTTCCAAGTATCCGATCGAAACTTTGAATCGATTACATTGTCCTGTGACGTTCCTTTCGTAAATAAAGGTCGTCAAAATGGTACGATTATGGACTTATTCCCACGTCCATTATTGCCTGAGGAACAATTTGATTCTGTGAAAGTAGACGCATGGGCTATGGATATTAATCGCCCACGTCACGATGGATATTTTGAAGCTGTTATCATTAAACCACGTAAAGGTGGCACTATCCGTGTATATGTTACGTTAATAGGTAAAAGTGGCAATATTCGAGAAGATATTAAGGGTTTCCCATATATGAATATCGACATTTACTACCAAGTGGTTGGTCGTGAAGATTACCACATTGATAAACAACGTATTCGTTTGACCCCAGAAGAAGTAGAGGCCGCATTAGGCCAATAAGGAGGCATTTCAATGGCAGAATTAGAGTTAGTATGTGTACCAACACGTATTCTTACAGATAATGATGACATCGTAGATGCTATCGTTGAATATGGTGGTCATAATATTGGACCAGAAGATATCGTATGTGTAGCTGAATCTGTAGTGGCTATTACACAAGGTAATTTCACTCGTCCAGAAGAACTAGACGTATGCTGGCAAGCTCGTTTAATTAATCGTTTTATCCATCCAGATGGCTCTATGGCATCCATTTACGGTATGCAAGCGGCTATGGATGTAGATGGTAAATGGAAGGTGTTAGGCGCATTTATTTATAGGTGCTATTGCTAAGATTTTCCGTAAACCAGGCGTGTTCTATGCTATTGCTCGTGCAGCATCTTTGGCTGACGATGTAACAGGCACTATGCCTCCATTTCGATAAACATATCGTACATGGCCCTAAAAACCCTGATAAAGTAGCTGAGAAAATCGTATCTCGCACAGGTTGCTATGGCGCTGTAGTAGCTGACGTTAATGACTTAAAACGCTCCGCTATCTTAGGTACAAGCCGTGGCATTGATGCTAAGAAAATTGCACAATTGTTGATCGACAATCCATTTGGTAATGATAGCCAAATGACTCCAATTGTTATCATCAAAAATTACGCATCTGTATCTGGTAAATAACAGAAGGCTGTACTCATCACATAGAGATGGGTACAGCCTTTTTTATATTGTAATTAGGAGGTTGTATGTTATTAGGTTTAGAGGGTTATAGGACAAAACGTGTTGGTTTTATAGGCGATGGGGCCAGTAAATTACTGCTTCCATCGCCATTTTAAGTTCTTTTGATAAACTTAGAGGGTGGACAAAATGTGTTGGTAAAAAGTCCCAAACCCCTTGATTTTACTGGCTTCAATAAGGTTATATCTTCTTAGAAAATCGTGTTCTAAGTGGAGGGAATAATCATGCTGGTAAGATGTATAAATTGTGGATTTTCTTGTCAAAAATATGGGAAAACTAAAGCTGGATCACAACGATGGCATTGTAAGCAGTGTAACATCACCTTTACACAAACTATTGATAATACTACTAAATGTTTTCATCGATTTCTAAATTGGTTATTTAGTAAAGAAACACAACAGGACATGCCTGGGCAGGGCCGTACATTTCGTAGACAGATAGCTGATTTCTGGCAAATATGGCCTATGCCGCCCAAAATTGAAACCTCGAGAGATGTGGTATTCGTTGATGGTATTTACTTAGCTAAAAAAGCTTGTATTTTGATCTGTTATGATGGTGAATATGTATTAGGGTGGTATTTATGTAGGTCAGAACAGTCTCGCTCATGGCAAGCTCTTATGCAGCGAATAGCGACACCCATTGTGGTCGTTTCTGATGGTGGACCTGGTCTTAGAAAAGCATTAAAAAAAGTTTGGCGTACCGCCAAGCTTCAACGTTGTATTGTTCATGCCGTATGGCAAGTACATCGTTACACTACTAGGCGGCCTAAGACATTAGCAGGCATTATGTTAAAAAGATTTAGCAAGCGATTTATATAACGTAAAAAAACACAGGAAGATGCAAAAAAATATGGATTCAACGATTATTTAATTGGAGGGTGACTTTTAAAGAGTTTCTAAGTGAAATGACACGTGATAGTAATGATAATTTAAGAGCTACGCATGAACGATTATTAAAAAGCCTATAACTCTCTAGTGGTATTAATTAATACAGAGACAATGTTTCGATATTTAGATGAAACATTGGTGTTGGATAAAGAATGTCCGAGGACTAATAACCCTATTGAAGGCGGAGTAAACGCACAACTCAGACGTTTATTGCGTTACCATCGAGGGATGTCTGTAGAAAAACGCATAAAAGCGGTCTTTTGGTGGTGTTATTTACACTCACCAAGACCGCTTTCTGCAAAAGAAATACTTAAGGTAATGCCAACTGATGCAAGTATTTCTAAAATATATAGTTCTATGAATGAAAGAGCCCAACTTCAAGGCATAATTCCAACTTGGGGGGATGCCATTTCTTGGGGCGATTTGCATAACTATGACAAATTATCTTTCAATGATTGGGATTAAAGTACCAACACGTTTTGTCCTATAACCCGGTTTAGACGTAGGTGGTACTTTTACCGATGCCGTAATTATTGATGGTCATCGCGTAGTATCAACTGCTAAAAGACGGACTACAAAGGACAATCTAATGCAAGGGATAGGTGAGGCCTTAGATGCAGTCCTAGATAGTTGTGATACATCAAATATTGAACAAGTAACCTTATCTACTACAGTTGTGACAAATACCATCGTAGAAAAAAAGGAGCAGGTTGTAGATCTGTATGTAGTAACAGGGCCTGGTCGTAATGTAGACGACATATTTCCTGTGAGCCCTATATATCTTCAAGGCTACACAGACCACAGAGGTATCGTTGTAGAGCGTACCTCTACCGATGGCGTACGTGGTATAGCTCGTATGGTACAAGAACGAAGTGGTACAGATTTGGCCGCTGTATCTGCAAAATTTGGAGTCCGCAATCCTCAAGAGGAATTATCTATAACAGAAACATTACAAGAAACGTATAATACCATATCTAATGGCAGTTTATTAAGCGGGTCCTTGAACTTTCCTCGTCGTACTATTAGTGCTTACTTTAATAGCGCTGTAACGCCCGTATTTACAGTGTTTAAGAAAAACGTGGAAGATGCGCTGAGTGCACGAAATATTAAGGCTCCACTTCATATATTAAAGGCCGATGGGGGCTCTCTTCCTATGGAGCACATGGTAAGTCGACCTGTAGAAACTGCTTTTACAGGTCCGGCTGCCACTGTGCTTGGTTTATCTGCTCTCGGTGCTATAGATAATATGCATACAGTGGCACTAGATATTGGGGGAACTACAACAGATATTTCCCTTTGGAAACAGGGGAAACCATTGATGACGAAGAATGGCGTATCCATTCGTGAATATCCAAGCGCAGTGCGATCCTTTGCAGTTACCTCCGTCGGTATCGGCGGTGAGTCGGTAGTTCGCATAGTAGATGGTAAATCACGGTAGGACCTGAACGTGTAGGTCCTTCAGCGGCTTTAGGTGGCAATGAACCTACCTTAGGAGATGCTCTCATCGTATTAGGACATGCAAGTTACGGAGATGCTGAACTTGCTACACAATCCTTACAACAGTTAGCCCATGTGTTAAAGGCTAATTGGAAACACGGCGAATGTGAAGATATATTGGGGAACCATAATTCTGAAAAGCAATGTATTCATAATATGTCAGCTCTTGATGTAGCACAGCTTATTATTGAAAAGGCATTAGAAACAATTCAACATGGCATCGATGAGGTGGTAGGGGCAGAAAATAAACGACCCGTCTATGTAGTGGCGGATATTGTAAATCCCGATGTTTTTGTGCCTGCTCAAATTGTCGTAGTGGGCGGTACAGCACCTAGCTTAGGGCCAAGTATAGGCGAGTATTTGAATTTACCGGTTACTATTCCCGAAAATGCAGCTGTAGCAAATGCTATAGGTGCAGCATTAGCACTATCTACCATTGAACTTACCGTTCACGTCGATACAAAACGTCGCTTGCTTGTCATTCCTGAGTTAGGTGTTAAGCAGCAGACCTGTACCTTGAAACGAGCTGAACAAGTAGTAGAGCGCGCAAAAGAGGCTCTTATTGACGAGGCATTGCGCTTGGGCCTAGATAAAACGCAAGAGGTTGAGGTTATTAGCATTGAAGATTTCCCTGTTGTAGAGGGTTGGCAATCGATGGAACGTCTAATTACGGTGAAAGTACAACTAGAAGCGGGGGTGAAACACTATGTGGAATAAGGGACTGTCCTATCGCGAGCGCCATGGACTCAGAAATGTTGGTATAAATAAGATTACCAATACAAAGACAGGCGACACGTTAAGTCCGGACAAAATTGTATCAAAACATAGTTTAGGTCTAGTCTTTTTTCCTGCTTTTGACTGGAAGATTTCAGAAACTCACCCTGAACGACAAGAGCGTTTGCTCTATACACGAGATCAAATCGTAGAGGAAGGTCTATTAGATATACCAAATATTAGGGAATATAATCCTATCGTAGCCGATTGGGATACGATAGAGCGTGTTCATGTAGGTGCTCCTGACTTAGAGTCTTGGGTAACGGAAGCTCATCGTGTATCTGCAGGAGGAGCTATTGCGGCTGCTGATGCGGTTATGCGTGGAGAGGTGGACCGTGCCTTTGCCCTCGTTAGACCTCCAGGACATCATGCGATGGCTATGGTACATGGTATTCGTGGTTTCTGTACCATAAATATTGAAGCGGTTATGATTCAACATATGCGCCAAAAATATGGCATAAAACGTGTTGCTGTGGTGGATACAGACGTGCACCATGGCGATGGCTCTCAAGATGTGTTCTACCACGATCCCGATACTCTATATATTAGTTTCCATCAAGATGGTCGCACGCTATATCCAGGCACTGGCTTTATGGATGAGTTTGGTGGACCTCAAGCTATCGGTGGTAATATAGATATTCCATTACCACCAGGTACTGGTGACGAAGGCTTGATGAAGGTTATGCGCGAATTAGTATTACCTATATTAGAGGAATTTAATCCGGATATCGTCATCAATTCAGCGGGACAAGATAATCACTTTAGCGATCCTTTGGCGAATATGCAGGTTACCGCTAAGGCTATGCGGAGCTTGTAGATTTATTGCAAGCAGATATAGCTGTCTTAGAAGGCGGTTACTCCGTACAAGAAGCATTGCCATATGTAAATACTGGTATCATTTTATCTATGGCAGGCCTTGATTATAGCAGGGTCGTAGAACCTGCCTTTGATCCTGTTAAATATAAGCAAAGTCAAACTGTAACTACCTATATAGATGACCTCATTGCTAAATGGAAGGTGCAATGGGCTAATCGCCATAAGATGGCCGAGGATGAGAGACTAGGTGCGGGAGATGTTTGGTCTAATCACTATAATGTGTATTATGATGAAACGGGCGTACAAGAGGAGCGCCTTGAAAAGGTGCGCATGTACGAAGATAAGGTAGGCTGGCATAGTGTGCTTTCACGGGGCCAATATGGACCTTATGGGCCACAAAGTGTATATGCTATGTTCATCCCTTGGCAAGGGGACGACGAAACACGGCAAGATGCGATTGTAGAGGCTAAAAGAGCTAAAGCAGAGGGCGGGGCAAGTCGTTATGTTGTGGTAGATCCTCTTGGTGAGGGACAATATGAACTATAGTGCTAGTATTAATCGTGTTAACACATGAGCGACGTTACGGCACCATGGTATTACATTACAATATGCTTTATAGTGCTAAAAAATAGAAAAATTGTGATATAATAGAAGAAATAACGCCCCTTTATGTAAGGGGCGTTCTAATGTTTAGTTTTAGAATGGTGAGGTTCCTATGCGCAGCGATAATAGAACAGCAGGTCAATTGCGACCTATTAAAATAACACGGAATTTTACAGAATATGCAGAAGGTTCTGTACTCATTGAGTGCGGCAAGACTAAGGTTATCTGTACTGCCACTGTTGAGGATTCTGTGCCGCGCTGGCTCAAAGGTTCCGGCCAAGGTTGGGTAACAGCCGAATATTCCTTGCTGCCACGTTCTACGCAAACTCGCGTAAGCCGTGAAGCTGCAAAGGGGAAACAAACGGGCCGCACTGTAGAAATTCAACGTCTTATCGGTCGTGCATTGCGCGCTGTTGTAGACCTTGAAGCATTAGGTGAACGTTCTATTACGATCGACTGTGATGTAATTCAAGCCGATGGCGGCACGCGCACAGCATCGATTACAGGTGCCTTTGTAGCCCTCGTTGATGCGGTGGACTTCACCTTTGGTGGCGCAGGCAAATTCCCGATTACTGACTTCTGTGCAGCTATTTCCGTAGGTATTGGTCCAGAAGGGCCTATTACGGATCTTTGCTACGAAGAGGATAGTACAGCTATCGTTGACATGAACGTGGTGCGCACAGGTTCTGGCAATATGGTTGAAGTACAAGGTACAGGTGAACATGGTACGTTTAACCGTGATGAACTCAATGCATTACTCGACTTAGCGGAGGTCGCTACAGATGAGCTCATGGCTAAACAACGTGAAGTACTTGGCACAGCAGCAGATAAAGTAGGTAGGGTATATCCTACAGCTCCGGAGGTGTAAGGTGGAACAAATCGTATTAGCTACAGGCAATAAAGGGAAAATTCGTGAATTTTCTGAGGCTTTCTCTCATTTATCTATCGACTGTGTACCTGTAAAAGAGGTCATTACCATTGAGGAACCTGAGGAAACAGGTACAACCTTTATGGAGAATGCGCTTTTAAAGGCTCGCTACTACGCAAAAGCTACAAATCGTCCATGCCTTGCGGACGACTCTGGCATCACTGTAGATGCTCTTAATGGTGCGCCAGGTGTCTATTCTGCTCGTTATGCAGGTCATCATGGTGATGATAATGCTAACAACGAAAAGCTAATTCAAGAGTTACAAGGAAAAGCTGACCGTACAGCTCATTATGTATGTGCCTTAGCACTCGTATATCCTGATGGTCGTGAGGTAACCGCTGAAGGCTATTGCGATGGACTCGTTCAAGATGACCCCAAAGGGGACAATGGTTTCGGCTATGATCCATACTTTTATGTACCTGAATTTGAAAAGACAATGGCAGAGCTTACCATCGAAGAGAAGGAAACCATAAGTCACCGTGGTCGCGCATTACGTGAATTAATTAGTAAACTTTGATATTTTTGAACTATATGATATAGTTCATATAATATGTAATATAATAGTATTAGAGAATTTATAAAATGAAACGAATTGGTATTTTAAGTGATACCCATGGGTATCTAGAGGATATTGACCTCGTCTTGGCGGCTACGACCAATCAAGATATTGACATGTGGCTTCACGCTGGTGATTTGGGCGATGATGCGCGCTATATGCAGGAGCATACGAATGTACCTGTTTATGCGGTGCGCGGCAATAATGACCGCGTACAACCACTTGAGCCGCGAGAACAGTTGATTCCCTTAGAGGATACATATATTTACATGACTCATGGAGATAAGGTATCATATTATAATCGAATACAAGAACTGACTCATTTAGGCACCTCAATGGGGGCGCGTCTCATCGTGGCTGGTCACAGCCATCATCATGGTGAGGTTCGTTCTGGTGATGCGGTGTTTGTCAATCCTGGCAGTATTTCTTTGCCTCGAGACCGCTCTGGTGGTACCTTTGCCATCGTTACCTATGATAATGGACAGTTTGATGTAGAGTTTGTGTATAAACAAGATATTGTTTAGTTATATGGTGAAAGCTTCGTTTTGAAACTTTCAAAAGAAATAGTAAGTCTATGCATGGAAAGGGTTATGACATATCATGGATACACCAGTTAAAGCAAAGCCTAAAATGAAATTATACGGTTTTAATAATCTCACAAAGACGTTGAGTTTTAATATTTATGATATTTGTTATACTCGTACGGAAGAAGAGAAAAAACAATATATTCAGTACATTGATGAAGTATACAATGCAGATCGTTTAACAGCTATTTTAACGGAAGTAAGCCGTATTATTGGGGCTAACATCCTTAACGTAGCGAAACAAGACTACGACCCTCAAGGTGCGTCTGTTACGATTTTGATTTCTGAAGAGGAAATTGAAAAGGAAGATGTAGTCATGCATCTTGATAAATCTCACCTTACTGTACATACTTACCCTGAAAGCCATCCGCACAAAGGGATTAGTACATTCCGTGCCGACATTGAAGTGTCTACATGCGGTCAGATTTCTCCTCTTAAAGCACTTAACTATTTGATTCAAAGCTTTGATTCCGATATCCTTACATTGGACTACCATGTACGCGGCTTTACTCGTGATGTATCTGGTAAGAAAATCTATATCGATCATCGCATCAACTCCATCCAAAACTACATTAACTCGAAAACTCGTAACATGTACAACATGATCGATGTAAACGTATACCAAGAAAATATTTTCCATACAAAAATGATGCTAAAAGAGTTCGATTTGGATAACTATCTCTTCGGTATTACTGAAGCTGAATTGAGCGAACGTGAAATTAAGCAAATTAAACAGCAATTAAAACAAGAAATGATGGAAATATTCTATGGTCGCAATTTGCCATCTGTGAAAGCTTAATATTACATTTGAAAATTTTTTTCAAAATTTATATATAGCTAAATACGAATATAATACGTAAGTAGATAAGCCTTAGTTGGCTTATCTACTTTTTGTTTGCTTATCACGGTTTTTAATAACAGAAATTAATAGCATTTAAATCTAAAAAAATCGATAATTATATCGAAAAAACTTGTGTTGTTATTTATCATTTTGTATAATACAATTAGTTTATGGTATTAATTACCGACTCTAAAGAGTCCGATTGTTTCCACAAAGGAGAATTATTATGGACGTACGTGAATTAGCTGTACAGAAAAAACGTGAATTGAAAGGTTTCCTCACTGTAGGGACTAAATATGAATTGAAAGACGCACATGACTTGTCTGTAGCGTACACCCCAGGTGTAGCAGAGCCATGCTTGCGTATTAAAGATAATGAAGCTGAATCCTTCGAATTAACATGCCGTTCCAACATGGTTGCCGTAGTTTCCGACGGTACTCGTGTACTTGGTCTTGGCGATATCGGCGCTGCAGCAGCATTGCCTGTAATGGAAGGTAAATCCTTATTATTCAAAAAATTCGGCGATGTAGATTGCATCCCATTGGTTGTAGACACTAAAGATGCTGATACTTTGATCAACACTGTAAAATTGTTGCAAAAAAACTTTGCTGGTATTAACTTGGAAGATATTTCTTCTCCTAAATGCTACGAAATCGAAAATCGTTTGAAAGAAGAATTAGAAATCCCTGTATTCCATGATGACCAACACGGTACTGCAATCGCATGTTTAGCTGGTGTAAAAGGCGCTCTTCGTTTAGTTAAAAAAGATTTAGCTACTGCTAAAATCATCGTAAACGGTGCTGGTGCAGCTGGTGCAAACATTGCTCGCTTGTTATACCTTGCAGGCGCTCGTGATATTACATTATTAGTATCCTCTGGCGTATTGCACAAAGATTACAAACGTCTTGACTCCTTGCAATCTGAATTGATCGACTTGCTTAAACTTGAAGAAAAACATGGTGGCTTGGCTGAGAATGCTAAAGGCGCTGATATTCTTCTTGGTGTATCTGCAGCAGGTGCTTTCACTAAAGACATCTTGGAAAACTTGGCTGATGATGCAATCGTATTCGCAATGGCTAATCCCTAACCCAGAAGCTACATATGCAGATATGAAAGCTGCTGGTATCCGCGTTGCTGGTACAGGTCGTTCTGACGCACCTAACCAAATCAACAACGTAGCGGTATTCCCTGGCGTATTCCGCGGTGCTATCGACGTACGTGCTTCCCAAATCACTGATGAAATGAAATTAGCTGCTGCTGATGCTTTGGCTAACTTGATTCCTGATAGCGAATTGAACGAAGAAAACGTAATGCCATCCGTATTCGATCATCGCGTAGCTCCAGCGGTTGCTAAAGCAGTTGCTGAAGTTGCTGTAAAACAAGGTATCGCTAAAAACCCTGGCGTAGTAGAAGACGGTAGCTACGAAGGTTAATCTATTTGCTGTAAAAGCATTGGTATAACCATAAAATAACTATAGAACAATATGACATGCACCTCGAAAGGGGTGCATGTTTTGCATATAGATGAATAAAATTTAAAAAATTAATGAAGTTGTAAAAAAGTACTTGTCACTATTTTGTATCGATGATATAATTATTTTCGTTGCAGAGCGATACTCGAAAGAGTAGAAAACTCAACAAGAGTAGTGGTTGACATCAACTACCGGGTTTGCTATAATAGCAAAGTAATTAATGACGGGGCATAGCGCAGTTTGGTAGCGCACCTGGCTTGGGACCAGGGGGTCGCAGGTTCGAATCCTGCTGCTCCGACCATTTTTTATTTGCGGGTGTAGCTCAATGGTAGAGCCCCAGCCTTCCAAGCTGGTCGCGAGGGTTCGATTCCCTTCACCCGCTCCATTTTTTTTTGCCTTTTTTAGGGTAAAACGTAATATTGACGATATATACTACATAATTTATACTATAATAGATAATTACATATATAGGTAATCCACATGGTTCAGTAGCTCAGTTGGATAGAGCAACGGCCTTCTAAGCCGTGGGTCGGGGGTTCGAATCCCTCCTGGATCACCAAAGAAAAAAGCGGATAGCTCGTAATGAGCTATTCGCTTTTTTGTGTTTTATATGTATTAGTTTCCCTAAAAGACAGAAAAAACTTATTTATGCTATAATGTTGAAAATGAATAAAAGGTGAAGTGTGATTGTATTGTTGTAGAGGGATATTGTTATGAATGATATAGAGAAAATATTTAAAGCTATAAAGTTAGATAAATATAGACCGAGTTCGACATCTTATTTTGATCCAGTGCGTAAATATTTTGTACCTAAAACACCTGAGGAAGAAGTGCGGCAAAAAACAATTGAATTTTTAGATACTCACTTAGGTGTACCGCTTAATCGGCTTCGGGTAGAAGAGGCTATGGCGCATGTTAAAAAGAGGGCTAGAGGTCGAGCCGATATTGTTGTTTATCGTGATGATGAAAAAAATAAACCGTTAATGGTAATTGAATGTAAGGCGCCAGAGGTTGATATATCATGTGATGAAGTACGTGAACAAGCCGAAAGATATAGAGATATTCTTAAAGCTGATTACATTATGCTAGTTAATGGTTGTAAACTTGTTATATATAAATACCAAAATGGGAAAAATTTTGAGCTTGTAGAAATCTCATCATATAAAGAGCTTTTAAAATCAAAAGTTTCTTTTGTTGAAGGATTCCACTTGAGCCATATTCTTATGATGAAATTATGTCTTATGAGTTACAAGATATGTTTACTGGAGTATATATCGGATGCGAGACCCCAAAGCCTATAAAATCCTTTGCTCTTAATTTTTTGAATTTGATTTTGCTTAAATCTATAAACCATGAAAATATTTTAGAATCGATTGGTGTTTTTGAGGATAGAGGAATCGGTCGAACTAGATTTGGAAATAGTGCTGGTTATAATTATCAGATTAAGACTCGTTTGTTTATTGCAAAAGAAAGAAAGAACAAAGATCAAATTTTAGGCCTTAGTCTCTTTGGTAAATACAATACACAATTAAACGTGTCAATCATGAATAGGGAAAGACGTCATCATTCGTTGCAATTAGACATGGATAAATTTTGTGAGTATGACTATCGTACTAATAAAATCGTTATTACACATAATGGAACACTATCTACAGGTAGAGGTGGATCGATAAGTAAATTTATTGTTGTTGATTATGTAAAGAATAATGCTCCTGAATTAATCCGTGGTGAGGAAATCTATCTTGGCTCTGTAGATAACTCTCGATTATTAGAATGGAATCAGCCGGATGTGCAAAATTTTATAAAAAACTTATTTCATTATGCTGTGCTTAGAGATGAAGTACGTAAAAAGTATAAAAGAAAATATAAAAGAAAATAATATCTAGAAAGATATAATTATTAAATAGAGAAAAGTTGTTAATAGTTGGGAGCGAAAATACAAATGAAGTATATAGAAGAAATTTTTGATAATATAGAGCTTGAAAAATTTCAACGGGATGGCGATTGCATATATGATTCGATACGTAGTTTTTTATTGGCTGCAACTCCAGAGGAGTGTGTCCGCCAAAAAACAATTGTATACTTACAACAACAGTTAGGGATACCTGTTAATAGGATTTTTGTAGAAGAGTCTATGGCGCATACTAAAAAGGGGGCACGTGGAAGGGCAGATATTGTTGTTTATCGTGATGATGAGTGTACAGATGTACTAATGATTATAGAGTGTAAGGCCCCTTACATTAACGTACTGGGTGATGAGGTGTTTAAGCAGGCTTCAGGATATAGAGAAATACTTAACGCAGAGTATATTATGCTTGTTAACGGTGTAGAGGCTGTTGTATATATTTATAATGATGGAGAATATTTTGAAGTTAAAGATATTCCTTCTTTTGAAGAACTTTTGAGCGCTAAAATTTCAATTACTGAGGAAGAGCCTTTTGTAGAATATAGTTATGAGGAGCTTATGTCCGATGAATTTCATGAGGCATTTGCTGAAAATTGTGATATTAGTGAATATACGCCTCAGTATATCAAAGGTTTTGCCTTAAATTTGCTTAATTTGATTCTGCATAAGGAAATTAAAAATAATGCTGTATTAAAAAAACTAGGTGTAACAGAGGATTGTCATGTAAGTATGCCACACTTTGGTAATAGTGGTGGTGGTAACTATCAGGTTTGGTCTCGCTTATTTATTGCAAAAGATCATATGAATAAAGATGAAGTGCTTGGTATTAGTATTTGTGGAACTATACATACTGAAATGATCCACACTGGGGGAATAGAACAGGCTCTACTCAACTTAATATATCTATAGCGAATAAAGAATCGAGACATCATTCTCTTCAATTAAATTTAGATCGATGTTGTCGGTATAATCCGCTTACTAATATAGTAGATATTACACATAACGGTTCTTTAACAAGAGGTAAAGGTGGAGCGGCTAAAAGAGCTGATGTTATTGCATATATTAAGGACCGTGCGCCTGAGCTTGTTCATGGTGATGAAATATATCTTGGACGTTTAAATAACTCTCGTTTGCTAGAGTGGAAAGATCCTGCTGTGCAGACATTTATAAGAAATTTATTACATTATGCTGTACTTCGGGATGGGTTTAGAGCCGAGTATAAAAAGTAAAAACATATTTCATTAATAAAAAGACCATTCATTAAATGGTCTTTTTTATGTTTACAATAGATAATTCAAAAGTTTAAATTTCATAACCTCCCATAAACCCAGTATTTATATATTTTTTTGCCTTCAAAATATATTGATCAAATAAAAAGTCAAAAAAATAATTAAAAAAATTTTTCTTTTTGACTTATTGACTTTTGACTTTATCGGGTTATTATTATGTCACAGGGTTAAGAAACCCAGTAAAAAAATAGTATTAGTCAAATAGTTAAACTCAATGATGTATGAGGGGGTAATATATATGAACAACAACTTTAATAATTTTGGTAATGAATTTAGCAGCATGAATGATTTGTTTAATCAATTGATGGGTAACATGGGTGGTTATTCCACAGAAAACCGTCGTTATAAAATTAATGGTCGTGAAGTGACTCCAGAAGAGTTTGCTTTCTATCGTCAAACTGGTCGTTTACCTTCTAATGAAGAAATGCAAGCTGCTCAAGCTGCACAACAAGGTAAAATGAAACAAGATGGTATCCTTGCTCGTTTAGGTACAAACTTAACTCAACAAGCTCGTGATGGTAAACTTGATCCTGTTATTGGCCGTAATAAAGAAATCCAAGAAACAGCAGAAATCTTAGCACGTCGTACTAAAAATAATCCAGTACTCGTAGGTGATGCTGGTGTAGGTAAAACTGCTGTAGTAGAAGGCTTGGCACAAGCTATTGTCAATGGTGATGTTCCTGCAGCTATTAAAAATAAAGAAATCATTTCCATCGATATTTCCGGTTTGGAAGCTGGTACTCAATATCGTGGTTCCTTCGAAGAAAATATCCAAAACCTTATCAAAGAGGTTAAGGCTGCTGGTAACATTATCTTGTTCTTCGACGAAATCCACCAAATCTTGGGTGCTGGTTCCACAGGTGATGGTCAAGGTTCTAAAGGTTTAGCAGATATCTTGAAACCTGCTTTGTCCCGTGGTGAAATGACTGTTATCGGTGCTACAACACAAGATGAATACCGTAACACAATCATGAAAAACGCAGCTCTTGCTCGTCGTTTCAATGAAGTTAAGGTAAATGCACCATCTCCTGAAGATACTTTCAAAATTTTACAAGGCATTCGTCCATTGTATGAAGCGCATCATAACATTGAATTGCCAGATGCTGTGTTGAAAGCAGCTGTAGATTATTCCGTACAATACATTCCTCAACGTAGCTTACCAGATAAAGCTATCGACTTGATCGATGTAACAGCAGCTCACTTGGCTTCCCAACATCCTGTAACTGATATTAAAACATTAGAAGCAGATATTGCGGATGCAAAAGCAAAACAAGAGGAATATGCTCAAAAAGAAGATTATGAATCCGCTATCAACGAAAAAATGCGTATTCAAAAATTACAAGCAGAGCTTGATAACCATACAGAAAACCAAAAGTAGTAGCTCAAGTGAATGACGTAGCAGAAGCTGTTGAAAGAATGACAGGTATCCCTGTATCTCAAATGGGTGCATCCGATATTGAACGTTTGAAAGACATGAAATCTCGTTTACAAGCTCATGTAATCGGTCAAGATAAAGCAGTAGAAGCTGTATCTAAAGCAATCCGTCGTAATCGTGCAGGCTTTGACGAAGGTAACCGTCCAATCGGTAGCTTCTTATTCGTAGGTCCTACTGGCGTAGGTAAAACAGAATTGGCTAAACAATTAGCACTTGATATGTTCGGTAACAAAGATGCTATCATTCGCTTGGATATGTCCGAATACAGTGATCGCACAGCAGTTTCCAAATTGATTGGTGCTACAGCTGGTTATGTTGGTTACGAAGATAACTCCAACACATTGACTGAACGTGTTCGTCGTAATCCTTACTCCATCGTATTGTTCGACGAAATCGAAAAAGCAGATCCTCAAGTTATTACATTGCTTCTTCAAGTATTGGATGATGGTCGCTTAACAGATGGTCAAGGTAACACAGTAAACTTCAAAAATACTGTTATCATTGCTACATCTAATGCAGGCTTTGGCTATGGTCAAGATAATGACGATGAAAATAAAGTCGATGTAATGGACCGTATTGCTCCATTCTTCCGTCCAGAATTCTTGAACCGTTTCAACGGTGTTATTGAATTCAACCACTTAAGCAAAGACGATTTGAAAAAAATCGTAGATCTAATGTTGGCTCAAGTTAATAAAACATTAGCTAAGAAAGGTATTACTTTAGATGTAACTGAAGAAGCTAAAGGCTTATTGATGGAACAAGGTTATGATAAAGCTATGGGCGCTCGTCCATTACGTCGTGTTATCGAATCTGAAATCCGCGATAATGTAACTGACTTCTACTTAGATAACATCGATGCTAAACACTTGCTTGCTGATGTAAAGGATGGTCACATCGTTATTTCTGAAAAAGTAGCAGATGATTCCGTGAAAGCAGAAGAAGACAATAAAACTACAGAAGAAATTAAAACAACAGAAGATAATAAATAATATTTGAACCTTCTAGCTGTCAAAGGCACTCGATGAACATCGAGTGCCTTTTTCTTTTATAAAAATTATTTTCTAGGTATGATAAAAAAATCATTGGTAAAACATCTATAAATTTAGTATAATTTCATCAATAATGATAATAATTCTATAGAATTTAAAAGTTTCATGAAGTGGAGAGGAGAGTGTGTATGTCACATTATATAGATTTAAACAGTGATTTAGGCGAAAGTTTTGGTAATTACACATTAGGCATGGATAGTGAAGTATTGAATCACGTTACAAGTGCTAATGTCGCCTGTGGTTGGCATGCTGGAGATCCTCTTATTATGGATGCTACAGTGCGCATGTGTAAGGAGAAGGGCGTAGCCGTAGGGGCACATCCTGGCTATCCTGATTTGATGGGCTTTGGGCGCCGTGCCATGGCAGTAAATCCCGGTGAAGCAAAGGCGTATATGATATATCAGTTAGGTGCATTGCAAGCCTTTTGTGATAGTTATGGTGTTACATTACAGCATATGAAGTTACATGGTGCTTTTTATAATACGGCCTGTGTAACACCTGCGTTGGCTGATGCCGTGCTAGATGGTTTACAAGCGGTGAATCCTAACATTGCAGCTATGGTCTTGAGCGGTAGCTATATTGCTAAAGAGGCGGAGCGCCGAAGTATCCCTGTGATTCAAGAGGTCTTTGCAGATCGTGGTTATACCGATGAAGGTACGCTCGTACCTCGTACTGAGCCTGGTGCTTTTATCAAAGATCCTCAAGAGGCTCTTGAACGAGTTCTTATGATGGTCAAAGAAGGTAAAGTAGTAACCAATACGGGTAATACCATAGATATTGTGGCAGACTCTATCTGTGTTCATGGTGATAATCCAGAAGCGATCGCTTTCACAAAGTATATTCGTGAAGGCCTTGCAAAAGCGGGTGTAACGGTCGCTAATTTCCTAGACCGGAAAAAATAAGTATTGTATAAAGTATTAGTTCTATGTGGAGGTTCTTATGAAACCAATTACAGGTAAAGCTAGTTTCTCTGTCCTGTTAGGGGCAGCATTCTTGATGGCCACGTCTTCTATTGGACCGGGCTTTATGTTACAAACAGCGGCGTTTACAAATGAGCTGAAAGCAGATTTTGCATTTGCCATTGTTGTATCCGTTATTTTCTATTATTGCACAGCTTAATGTATGGACTATCATTGGCGTATCCCAAATGCGCGGTCAAGATATTGCAAATAAAGTATTGCCAGGCCTAGGTTATTTTGTGGCATTTTTGATTTCCCTTGGGGGCCTAGCTTTCAATATTGGCAATATCGGTGGTGCATCAATGGGTCTCAATATTATTTTTGGTGTTGATACGACTACAGGGGCTGCCATTAGCGGTATTTTAGGTATTTTACTATTTACGTCTAAGAAAATGGGCGGTGTATTAGATAATACGGCAAAAGTTCTGGGTACAGTTATGCTTGTTCTCATCGGTTACGTAGCCTTTTCTACGAATCCACCTGTTGCTGAGGCTGCTACTCACGCCTTTGTTCCTACTAATTATCCTTGGCTTGCAACGATTACCCTCATCGGCGGTACTGTAGGTGGTTATATTACCTTCTCCGGTGGTCACCGTCTTATCGATGCTGGTATTACAGGTCAAGAGCATTTGAAAGATGTACGCCGTGCAGCGATTATGGGTATGTCTGTAGATGCCTTAGTTCGCGTGTTATTATTCTTAGCGGTTCTTGGTGTTGTATCCATGGGCTTTGCACTTGACCCTAAAGATCCAGCGGGCTCTGCATTCCTTCTAGGTGCTGGTGAAGTTGGTCATAAATTATTTGGTATCGTATTCTTCTGTGCTGCCTTAACCTCTGTAGTAGGGGCTGCCTACACATCTGTTTCCTTCTTGAAAACACTATTTAAAGTAGTAGAAAAAAATGAAAAATTAACTATTATGGCCTTCATCTTTATTTCTACTTGTATCTTAATCTTTATCGGCAAACCAGCATCTCTATTGATTTTGGCAGGTTCCGTAAATGGTTTAATTTTGCCTGTTACATTGGCGGTTATGCTCTTTGCAACACATAAATCTGAAATCGTAGGGGCCTACAAACACAATAAACTATTATATTACACAGGTTGGATTGTAGTGCTTGTAACAGCTTATATTGGCGTAACATCCTTAAAAGGCATTGCGAAACTTCTAGGTTAATTTAATATCTGTGAAGCACCATTATGTTCATCTCGAATATAATGGTCCTTTCAGGTTATACAGGGAGGTACATATGAAGCCTACAATTTCACCTGTAGGTGATCGGGCTATCTCTATTGATTTTGGTCAAGTAATCGATCCAACAATTAATCGACATATTCGACAAACTATAGAGCGAATTAAAGAGCTTCAGCTCGACGGAATTATTGAACTAGTTCCTACTTACTGTGCATTGCTGGTAGAATATGATGCAATGCTATATTCTTATTCTGAAATTTGTAACATTATTGAGCCCACATTAGAAGAAGGTATGACTAATACGACAAATGAACTGGTTACAGTTGTTGAAGTGCCTACCGTATATGGTGGCGAATTTGGCCCCGACCTTAGTTTTGTAGCATCTCACAATCACTTAAGCGAAGATGAAGTCATATCTATTCATAGTGGAACTGATTATTTAGTATATATGCTAGGCTTTATTCCTGGCTTTTCCTATTTAGGTGGCATGGATTCACGTATAGCGACGCCTCGTTTATCTTCGCCCAGAACTGTGATTCCAGCCGGCTCTGTAGGAATTGCAGGGGAACAGACTGGTACCTATCCATCTGATTCTCCAGGAGGCTGGCAAATCATTGGTCGCACGCCAGTGACCATGTATGATATGTCAAAGGCACAAGCCGCATTATTAAAAGCAGGTGACTATGTGCGTTATGTACCTATTGATGAAAGTGAATTCCATCGCATCAAAGCGTTAGGTACTGATTATGTCCCTGTTATACGTGAAATAGAGGTAGGTGATTTACGTGGCGTTAAATAAGTTTGAAAATGCAGTCATTCACGTAGATGCACCAGGTATGTATACGACTATACAAGATATAGGCCGCGTGGGGTACCAACAATATGGTATGCCTGTTGCGGGGCCTATGGATAGTGAAAGCTATCTATTGGGGCAGGCATTAGTAGGTAATACTGAACCTGTAGGGGCCTTAGAGTGTACCATACTGCCACCTACATTAACTGTAAAAGGTACATGTATTGTTGCTTTTACAGGGGCGGATATGCAACCTACTATCAACAATGTAGTAGTACCTAGATATATTCCCTTTGTATGTCACGAAGGTGATGTTATATCTGGTGGATTTAGCCAATGTGGGGTGCGTATGTATATTGCGTTCTCCGGTGGTATCAATGTGCCTGAAATTAATGGCAGTGTCTCTACTCATACAAAAGCAAAAATAGGTGGGCTAGAAGGCAGACAATTAAAAGCTGGTGATGAGTTTGGCATAAAACCTTTCACGCCTAAAGACATCCATGTGTGTGAGTATGGTGGAGAAGGACATAATTTGTTCAATACAATACTCTATAACCGTGGTGGTCGTTATTGTCATGAACCGTTACGTGTTGTCCTTGGCGATCAAGCTAGACATTTTACTGAAAAAGGGATTAAAACCTTTGGTAGTAAACTCTATACCTTAACGATGCAATGTGACCGCATGGGCTTCCGTTTCGACGGTCCTATTATAGAACATGTAGACAGTGCAGATATTATTTCCGATGGTGCCGTATTTGGATCTATTCAAGTTCCATCCGATGGCAACCCCATCGTTCTTATGGCGGATCGGCAGACGACGGGGGGCTACACAAAAATTGGCACAATCATCACGGCAGATCTACCTCGTTTAAGTCAATTGCCTGTAGGGGATGGTATCCACTTTGATATCGTAACTATAAATGAAGCACAACACATATATCGGACGTATATGAAACAATTGCAGGAATGGTTGCAATTGGCACATGAACAAAGTATTTATGTGTTTAAGGTAAGGAATAAAATTTAAAAGTTTATATAAATTTAATGAAGTAGACACCTCTGCAATGAGAATGTACGGTTTAAGCTGTACTATTCAGTTGTAGAGGTGTTTTTTTCTATGTCTATAATCATATAAACACGATTTAAAAATTTTAATTATGAGTTTATATTCATTTTAGAACTTTATTTATGGTGTAAAAAAATGACACATTTATGGTAAAAATTTTTGATATGAGTCATAAAAAAATCCGCATAGTTGCAGTGTTTGCATAGGTTATTATTTTTTTGTGAAAGTTTAATGAAAAACTCTTGCAACTATATCGAAGATTTTGATATACTTACTACATCGAAAAAAAGTAAAAAGTCGTTTATGACTGACAAATTATAGTAAATATATAATAAATATATGAGAGATTATAAGAAGGTTTATAGGAGAAAAGGAGAACAGAAGAATGAACAAAATTTTTAAGGTGGTTTGGAGCAAATCCAAAGAATGCTACGTAGTAGTATCTGAATTCGCTAAAAACAATAGCGGTAAAAAGAAAATCGTAGTAGCCGGTATCTTTGCAGCATTGGCTATGACAAATGCTAATGTGGCATTGGCTGTAAACGAGGTGCCTACATCTACTGGTGGTGCATCTGTAGCTTTTGGTGATAGTGCTACTGTTACAGGTGCCAATGCAGTCGGTTTAGGTAACAATGCTAGTGTTACAGGTGTAAATGCAGTTGGTTTAGGTACAAATGTAAAAGCTACTCTTAGTGATGTTGTTGCAATTGGTACTGCTGCAAAAGTAGAGTCTGCTAGTGGTGGGGTTGCTATTGGTCAAAATGCTTATTCAAAAGCTCGATATAGTAATACACCAAGTGTTGCTGTAGGTAAAAATTCAATTGCAAATGGTGGTACTGCGGTTGCTCTTGGTACTGGTGCGACAGTAAACGAAGCTGGTAATTCATATTCACAAGGTATTGCCATCGGTGGTGGTGCATTACCGGGGCAAGGGGCGGTTGTTGTAGGGGACCAAGCCATTGCTATTGGTGGTAATACAAAGGCTCTTGGTCACTCATCTATTGTTATTGGCGGTGACGATGCTGATAGAATGACGTCTACTAATGCAGTTTATACTGATATTACAACAGGTAAACCTGCTGTCGCTACTGTTTCTGCTGCTGTTAAAGCTTTAACAGGGTATGAAATTAAGTGGATGGATTATAATAATGCTACAGCAGACCATATCGGTATCACAGTGGGCACTAAGGGTCAATCTGGTAATGCTGGCATTGCTATTGGTACGGGCGCTGACTCTAAAAATCGTATTGCTGGCTCTTTGACAGGTGTTAATACAAGTGCTGCCGATAATGATTCTGTAACAAATGCCATCGCTATTGGTACAGGTGCGAAAGCAAATCGTGATAACTCTGTTGCCTTAGGTGGTGGTTCTACTACAGATAAGCCAGGTACTAAACAAACTAGCTATACATTGCCAAGTGGTGTAGTTGCTGCTTGGAAAGGTGGCACGGATACTTTGCCAGGTGATATTGTATCCTTCGGCGCGGAAGGATTCGAGCGTCAGTTAAAAAACGTAGCTCCTGGTGAAGTAAGTGCTACTTCTACAGACGCTATCAACGGTTCTCAGTTAGCTGCTATCGCGGATCAACTTGCATATACTTGGGATCTTTCTGCTAATGGTGAAGCAACACCAGTAACAGTTAAAAATGGTAATAAAGTAGATTTCTCTGGTGATGATAATATTACAGTTGCTAGAAATGATAAAAATATCTCTGTGTCCTTAAAGAAAGATCTTACTGGCTTGAACAGTGCATCTTTCAACAATGCTGCCGGTAATCCAACTGTAAAAATTGATGGCGATAAAGGGATCAATGCTGGTGACATGAAGGTTACTAACGTAGCTGATGGCGTAGCAGATAAAGATGCTGTTAATGTATCTCAATTGAAGAAAACAGACGATAAAGCAGAAGCTAATAAAACAGCAATCCAAAAAAATACTACAGCGCTTGCTAATAAAATTTCCTTAGAAGGTAATACTGGTTCTACAACAGAGAAATCTTTAAATGATGGAGCTGTAAGCTTCAAAATTAAAGGTGAAGATGGTATTGCTACAACAGCTGCTGGTAATGATGTAACTGTTAAACTTGATACAGCTACTAAAAATAAAATCGATAACGCTGCTAACAAAGATTTGAGCAACTTGACTCCAGCTGGTGAGCAAGAAGTTAAAGATTTGGCTGCTTGGAATGTAGTAGCTAATAGCGAAACTGCTGAAAAAGTAAAAGGTGGCGACACAGTTAAGTTTATCGATGGGGATAACGTTGAAATCACTCAAGCAGGTAAAGATTTCACAATCTCTACTAAGAAAGATGTAACATTCGATAATGTAACTGCTAACCAAGCTATTACAGCTCCTAAAGTAAAAGCTACAACTGGTGTTGAAACACCTCAAGTTACTGGCTTGACTAATAAAACTTGGGTTCCAGGTCAAACACAACCAGTATCTGGTCGTGCAGCGACTGAAGATCAATTGAAAGCTGTAGATGATCAAGTAGCAGCAAATAAAGATAACATCACTAAAAATGCTGGCGATATTAAAACAAATAAAGATAACATCACTAAAAATGCTGGCGATATTAAAACAAATAAAGATAATATCGACAAAAATACAACAGCAATCGCTCGTAAAATCTCCTTGGGTGGTAACACTGGTTCTACAGATGAAAAATCCTTGAGCACAGGCGATGTGAAATTCAATGTTAAAGGTGAAAATGGTCTTACTACTGTTGCTAATGGCGACGATGTAACTGTTAAACTTGATGATGACACTAAAGACAAAATCGACAACGCAGCAAATAAAGACTTGAGCAACTTGACTCCAGCTGGTGAACAACAAGTTAAAGATTTGGCTGCTTGGAATGTGGTTGCTAATGGTGAAACTGCTGAAAAAGTACAAGGTGGCGACACAGTTAAATTCATCAATGGTGATAACATTGAAATTACACAAGCTGGTAAAAACTTTACAATTGCTACTAAGAAAGATGTTACTTTCGATACTGTAACTGCTAATGACACAATTACAGCTCCAAAAGTAAAAGCTACAACTGGCGTAGAAACTCCAGAAGTAACTGGCTTGACTAATAAAACTTGGGTTCCAGGTCAAACACAACCAGTATCTGGTCGTGCAGCAACTGAAGATCAATTGAAAGCTGTAGATGATCAAGTAGCTGATAATAAAGATAAAATCGGCAAAAATGCTGATAACATTGCAGATAACAAAAAAGCAATCGACAAAAATGCTGCTGATATTGCTACTAATAAAGACAATATTGCAGCAAATAAAGATAACATCACTAAAAATGCTGGTGATATTGCAACAAACAAAGCTGATATTGCTAAAAACAAAGACAACATTGATAAAAATACAACAGCTATAGCTCGTAAGATTTCCTTAGGTGGTGACACTGGTTCCACAGATGAAAAATCCTTGAGCACAGGCGATGTGAAATTCAATGTTAAAGGTGAAAATGGTCTTACTACTGTTGCAAATGGCGATGATGTAACTGTTAAACTTGATGATGCTACTAAAGACAAAATTGACAACGCAGCAAATAAAGACTTGAGCAACTTGACTCCAGCTGGTGAACAACAAGTTAAAGATTTGGCAGCATGGAATGTAGTGGCTAACGATGGTACTGCAGAAAAAGTTCAAGGTGGCGACACAGTTAAGTTTATCAATGGCGATAACATTGAAATTACACAAAATGGTAAAGACTTCACCGTTGCTACTAAGAAAGATGTTACTTTCGATACTGTAACTGCAAATGATACAATTACAGCTCCAAAAGTAAAAGCAACTGATGGTGTAGAAACTCCAGAAGTAACTGGCTTGACTAATAAAACTTGGGTTCCAGGTCAAACACAACCTGTATCCGGTCGTGCCGCAACTGAAGATCAATTGAAAGCTGTAGATGATCAAGTAGCAGCTAATAAAGATAACATCACTAAAAATGCTGGCGATATTAAAACAAACAAAGATAATATCGATAAAAATACAACAGCAATCGCTCGTAAGATTTCCTTAGGTGGTGACACTGGTTCTACTGATGAAAAATCCTTGAGCACAGGTGATGTGAAATTCAATATTAAAGGTCAAAATGGTATCGTTACTGAAGCTAATGGTGAAGACGTAACTGTTAAATTAGATGATGATACGGCAAACAAAATCAACAATGCAGCAAATACTGATTTGAGCAACTTAACTGATGCTGGTAAACAACAAGTTAAAGATTTAGCAGCTTGGAACGTAGTAGCTAATGGTAACACTGCAGAAAAAGTTGAAGGTGGTAACACAGTTAAATTCATCGATGGTGATAACATCTCCATTACTCAAAATGGTAAAGACTTTACAATTGCTACTAAGAAAGATGTAACATTTGATACTGTAACTGCTAATGACACAATTACAGCTCCAAAAGTAAAAGCAACTGATGGTGTAGAAACTCCAGAAGTAACTGGCTTAACTAATAAAACTTGGGTTCCAGGTCAAACACAACCAGTATCTGGTCGTGCAGCAACTGAAGATCAATTGAAAGCAGTTGATGACCAAGTAGCAGCAAATAAAGATAACATCACTAAAAATGCTGGTGATATTGCAATAAATAAAGCTAATATTGCAGCTAACAAAGCTCAAATCGATAAAAACACAGAAGCAATCGGTCGTAAGATTTCCTTAGGTGGTAATACTGGTTCTACTGATGAAAAATCCTTGAGCACAGGCGATGTGAAATTCAATATTAAAGGTGAAAATGGTTTAACAACTGTTGCTAATGGTGAAGACGTAACTGTTAAGATCGATGATGAAACTAAAGCAAAAATCGATAATGCAGCAAACCAAGATTTGAGCAACTTAACAGATGCTGGCAAACAACAAGTTAAAGATCTTTCTGCATGGAATGTAACTGCAGCTGGCGGTACTGTAGAAAAAGTACAAGGTGGCGATACTGTTAAATTCCAAGCTGGGGATAATCTTGAAGTTAAGCAAGATAAAACTACTTTCACATATAGCTTGGCTAAAGACTTGAAAGGTCTTAACAGCGTTACTGTAGGTGATGAAAATGGTGCATCCACTAAGATCACTCCTGCAGGTACAACTGTAAAAGATGCAGCTGGTAACTCCACAACAGTTAACGGTGCAGGCATGACTATCACTCCTGCAAATGCAGCAGCTAAACCTGTATCTCTTACTGTAGACGGCTTGAACAATGGTGGTAACCAAATTCATGGTGTAGCACCTGGTACAGCTGATACAGATGCAGTAAACGTAAGCCAATTGAAAGAAGCTAAAGCTGGTTTACAACAAGCTATTAACGATGTAGGTGCTGAAACACAACGTGTTGGTGCACATGCGGCAGCAATGGCAGCGTTGAAACCAATCCAATACGATCCATTGGAACCAACTCAAATCATGGCAGGTATTGGTAACTACCGTGGTGAAACAGCTGGTGCAATCGGTCTTGCTCACTACAGAACTGAAGATACTATGTTCAACGTAGGTATTACACTTGGTTCTAGCCATAGCATGGTAAATGCTGGTGTAACTCACAAATTCGGTGGCAGCCGTGATAGAAAGACGCTGTTCCAGAACGTTATAAAGCTGGTCCTATTAGCTCTATCTACGTAATGCAAGATGAAGTAAGTCACTTACGTAACCAAAATGAAGAGTACAAATCCAAGCTTGAACAACAACAATCTGAAATTGATGCGTTGAAAGCAGCTGTTAACCAATTGTTAGCAAACAAAGCATAAGGTTCGTGCATATATAGTTAAAACTATGTATAGGATCTGAATGGATATGTAAAAATGAGAAGAGTCCCCCTCGAAAGAGGGGGGCTCTTTTATATGGAGTAAACGAAATAATCCATAACAAGTCTATCCTAGAAATTAAATGCTAAATAATTTCTTGTTTAAAAAAATTAATAAAAATAATCAATAAAAGCTGTATATAGAGTATGAATGATGAATATTTTTTTAAAGATGAATCATTTTTTTATGTTTTTTTATTAACGGTTTCTACATTCTCAATTAGAATTATAAAAAAATGCATAAAACTTGCAATTAATTAAAATGAATTATAAATGAAAGTCAATAATAATGCACCTTTATATAAAAATCTATGAAATGAGGATAGTGAATTAAATATCCAACAAATGCGTTTTTTAATTGAGAAAAATAAAAGCAAATTATGTTAAAAATTAAAGATAGGTTTTTAAGTAATGAGAGTCTGATTATTTTCATTACCTTTCGAATTATCCATATGTTTGGGTAACAGAATTCATATAGTTGAGGGTTAGTCATTTAAAGAAGGAAAATGTATGAATAAGATATTTAAAGTCATTTGGTCTAAGTCAAAACAATGCTACGTTGTAGTATCTGAAATGGCAAAGAACAAAACAGGGAAAAAGAAAATCGTAGTAGCTAGCATTTTAGCGGCTTTAGTAATGCAAGCTGGCGTAGTAACTGTTGACGCGGCTGGAGACAGACCTACTGGTACGATTGAAGGTGGTAGACTAGGTCAAGGAGGCTTAACTAATGGTCTTGCTATCGGTAATGATGCAGTATCTGGCAGTCATCAATCTATTGCTATCGGGTATAGAGCCCTAGCTAGCTCACAATATGCTGATCCAGCTCAACCAGCTGTAGCTATTGGTGCAGGTGCTCATGCGACTGGCAGAGGTGGTGTATCCTTAGGCCTAATCGCGAATTCTAGTGTTCGTGGTACTGCTATTGGTAGTGCTACTCAGGCGACTGGTTTTGGTGCTTTCGCGGGTGGTACTTATGCACAAGCGACTAATGGTGGCGACGTTGCTATTGGTGGGGCTACATCTGATCGATTTGATGATTATGCTGTTGCTTCTGGCGGATATAGCGTTGCTATTGGTACTGCAGCTAAGGCGGATGGAGGTGCAGGTGTAAGTATTGGTTATAAGACAAATGCTAAAACATCTAATTCTCTAGCTGTTGGTTCTGAATCTCAAGCTACTGGTGAAGGTGCGGTAGCAGTAGGTAGAAAGAATACATCTACTGGTGCATCTTCAACAGTTTTGGGGATTTTATCTACTGCTAATGCTACATCTGCTACAGCAGTAGGTATGGAGACTACTGCTAAGGGGGAAAATTCCCTTGCAGTAGGTCATAAGTCTTCCGCATCTGGCAAAAATGGTGTAGCTGTTGGTACGAACTTCACAACTTCTGAACAAGGTGGCGTAGCAGTAGGTAATGCTGCAAAATCTAAAGAAATAAATGCTACTGCAGTTGGTATAGATGTTAGTGCTAATGCTGCAAATTCTGTAGCTTAGGTGGTAGTGCCACAGCAAATAGTGATGGTGCTATAGCTATTGGTTCTCATGGGTCTAGACAAACAACTGCTACAGGTAATAGAGCTCTTGCTATCGGTACTGCCGCTACGGCTAATGGCTTGGATAATATTGCTATTGGTAGTAGTGCTAGTACATCCTCTCAGTACTCAACTGCTGTAGGTAATGGTGCGACGGCAACTGCTATTAGAGCGGCTGCCTTTGGTGCTAACTCTACGGCTAGTGTAGAAGGGGGCGTTGCCTTAGGCGTTGGATCTGTAGCGAATCGTGCTGGTGGCATTGCGAATAAGGGCTATAATCCAAACGACAATCGTACCAATAAATATGCAGGATTAAATACATGGGTATTATCTCCTACAACGGGAGCTGTTGCTGTAGGTAATGGTACTGCTGCAACTCGTCAAATTACAGGCCTTGCAGCAGGTAAAGAGGATACAGATGCTGTTAACGTGGCGCAATTAAAAAGCGTTAACTTAGCTTTTGCTGGCAATGTTGGTAGTGGCGATGTAAATCTTGCAAATAGCACATTAGGCCTCAAAGGTGATGGTACATACATTACAACAGCTGCTAATGGTCAAAACCTTACAATTTCTGGCAAAACTCAAAATATTAATGTCACAAATGGTCAGGCTTCTGCAAATGCTGCAGGTATGGCTGATGCTAAAAATGTAGCAGATGCTATTAATAAAGCAGTTTCTGCCAATGCATATAATTGGAAATTAGCTGCAGATAATGACAATGGCCGTAGCGAGGTGATCAACAAAGAGGATACTGTATCCTTCAGAGGTGATAACAATATTACAGTAGCTCGTAATGGCAAGAAAATTACGACTTCTTTGAATAAGGCAATTACTGTAGATACTGTGAAAGCTAATAAATCCGTTACTGTTTCTTCTGGTGGTAACCAAATTACATTAGATGGTTCAAACGGTGCTGTTACAGGTAAAACTTTCACAGGTCAATCTTTCACAGCCGGCAATAATGTGTTGAGCAATACAACGCTTCAAATTGGTCCAACTACTGGAAATAATGTGACTATCACGAAAGATGGTTTATCTGGTAAGGCTGGTTCTAATACGGTTAAGTTTGGCACTAATGGCATTAGTGCAGGTGGTCAACAAATTACCAATGTTTCTAGCGGTGGTAACGTAGGTACTAATGCAGCTAACATTACAGATGTTAAGAATGCTGTATCTGACGTGACATTAAAATTAGATACAAATTCTAAAACTGGCACTGTTAAGCTTAGTGAAAGTCCACTAAAAGTAATTGGTGCTAATGGTATTAGAACTGATTTAGTGGGTACAAATAATGGGAGTCTTGTTGTTGGTCTAGATAACAATACGGTAAATGCTACGACTAAAGGTATTGGTTTAACAGGTGATACAGGATCTACAGGTCTTAAGTATCTTAAAGACGGTGATGCAACCTTTAAAGTGGCTGGTGATGGCAATCTAGTTACTACTAAAGCTTCTATTACAGGTGTGCAAGTAGCTGTTGATTCCGGTAAAGTAAAAGATTTAGCTGTAGGCGCAGTAACTGTTAGCAAGGCTAATACGACAGATAATCCTATTACAATTACACCAACAGCAGGTACAAATACTAAGGACTATGCAATTGGTATTGATACAACAAAATTAGCTAATCAAACACAATTAACATACAAAGCTAATGGTGCCAATGAAAATAAAGTATCCCTGGCAAAGGGTTTAAACTTTACAAATGGTACTTTCACAACAGCAACTGTAGGTGCAAATGGGAATGTAACTATTTCTACTGCTACTGAAACGATTACGAATGATGCGGATGGTAAAGCTAAAGTTGCAAGTCCTACAGATGGTTTAGCGACTGCTAAAAACGTAGCTGAGTCTATCAATAAAGCTGTTGATGGTTTATCTCAAAATCTTACCGTTTCCGATGGTACTACAGATGGTACAGTTAACCTTAAAAATCAAAAACTCACTGTTTCTGGCACTAATGGTGTAACTGCAACTGTAAATGGTCAAACTGTTACAGTAGGTCTTGATGCAGCGACTAAATCTAAAGTAGACAATGCCTCTACAGCAGTAAATCGTAATATTTCTCTTGGTGCAGATAGTGGTACACCATCTAGTCAATCCTTAAAAGACGGCGATGTAGCATTTAATGTAAAAGGGGCTACTGGCGACTTTGTATCTACGAAGATGAATGGCGATACTGTAGAAGTATCTACAAAACGTGCTGCTATCGATAGCAATGCCACAACAGGTGCAGCATCTGTAACAGGTGATGACGGTATTGCAACTGCTAAAAACGTAGCAGATGCTATTAATAAAGCCTCTGATGCGGCTAAAGCCAGTGCGGCATGGAACTTGTCCGCTAATGGTGATACTGGTACTAAAGTATCTGGTGGCGATACTGTAGACTTCACTGGTGATAATAATATTACAGTTACCCAAACTGGCAAAAATATTGCTACCACATTAAATAAAGATCTTAAGAAATTAAACTCTATTTCTCTTGAAAATGGTGTGGGTGAGACAATCAAGTTTGATGCAATTAATGCTAGCGGTAAGTTTGGTGATCCAGCTGTAGGTAATTATACACAAATTGACCGTGATGGTATTAGAATCAATAATGGTATTGATGTAAATCAACCGAATACAGCAAATACTTATTTAGACGTTGGTAGTTTATCTTTACAAGCCGGACCTAATAGCAGCTCTCTTGATTCTAAAAATCTCATATTTAATGATGAAGATGGGAATTTTGCTCAAGGTAGTGCTCAAGGCATGGCATTCCAAAGTGCAGCAGGTAAAATGGTTCAGTTTAGTCTTGATGAAATCAATGCTGGTGGCAACAAGATTCAAGAGGTTGCTGAAGGTACAGCTGATACTGATGCGGTAAATGTAAAACAGTTGAAAGATACTGTTGCAAGCCAAACTTTAACGTACCGTGCTAATACAGCTGCTGATTCAGATGCTAAAACAGTTAAATTATCCAAAGGTCTAGACTTTGTGGATGGTACAATGACTAAAGCCACTGTAGATAATGACGGTAAAGTAACATTCGATATTAACGACGAAACTAAGGCGAAGATCAACGATTCTGCAGCCGCTGTAAACCGTAAGGTTTCTCTTGGCGCAGACAGTGGTACTGTATCTAGCCAATCCTTAAAAAAGATGGCGATGTAGCATTCAATGTAAAAGGGTGCTACAGGCGACTTTGTATTTCTACGAAAGATGAATGGCGATACTGTCGAGGTTTCTACAAAACGTGCTACTATCAACAGTGATGCTGCAGGTACTGCTTCTGTTACCGGTGATGATGGCTTAGCAACAGCTAAGAACGTGGCCGATGCGATTAATAAAGCTGCTAGCCAAGCTAAAGACGGTGCAGCATGGAAACTATCTGCTAATGGTGAGACACCGACTACTGTAGCCGGTGGTGATACTGTAGACTTTACTGGTGATAACAATATTACAGTTACACAAACTGGCAAAAATATTGCTACTACATTAAATAAAGACCTTAAGAAACTTAACTCTATCTCTCTTGAAAATAAATTTGGTGAGACTGTTAAGATTGATGGTAGCGATGGAAGTATCAAGGCTGGTGATATTGATGTTGGAGATATTACTGCTTATAGTGCTAAATTTAAGAATAGTGGTGATATAACTAAAATTCATGGTTCTGAAATTAGTATAACTTCTGACGATCCTGACGATGTATGGAAAACAGTAATTAATAGAGGTCTGATAGGTGTTGTAACAGAAGATATTAGTACTACAATTGGTCGTCATGGCATACATACATATGATACTAATGGGACTAAGGAAACTTTGATTGAACCAAAAGGGCTGACTGCTGTTAATGGTGATGGTAAAAGCATTGAGTTTAATTTGGATAAAATCAGTGCTGGTGGAATGCAAATAAATGATGTTGCAGAAGGTACGGCTGATACTGATGCGGTAAATGTAAAACAGTTGAAAGACACTGTAGCTGCACAGGATTTAACATATCGTGCTAATAGCGCAGCTGATACAGATGCTAAGTCCGTTAAATTATCTAAAGGCTTAGACTTTGTAGATGGCACAATGACAAAAGCTACTGTAGATAATGATGGTAAGGTAACATTTGATATTAATGATGATACTAAGACCAAGATCAATGATGCTGCAGCGGCTGTGAGTCGTAAAGTGTCCCTTGGTGCAGATAGTGGCACAACCTCTAGCCAATCTTTAAAAGATGGTGATGTAGCATTCAATGTAAAAGGTGCTATTGGTGATTTCATTTCTACGAAGATGAATGGTGATACTGTAGAGGTGTCTACAAAACGTGCTACTATCGATAGCAATACTACTACAGGTGCAGCATCTGTAACAGGTGATGATGGCTTAGCAACAGCTAAAAATGTAGCAGATGCTATCAATAAGGCTGCTAAAGCAAGCACTGATGCTATTAACTTGAAATTTGCTGGTGATACTAATACATCTGCTGGCGTAGTGAACCTTAAAGATGATACATTTGGCATTAAAGGCGACGGTAAATACGTAACAACTGATGCAGATGGTAAAAACTTAACTGTTAAAGTATCCGAAGAAGAAGTTAAGAAATCCGCTGTAGGTGCTGTAACTGTAAGCACAGATACAACAGATGCAAATAATCCGTTAACTGTAACTGGCACAACAAGTGCAGATGGTACAACTAAGGACTACAAGGTAACTATTGATGGCGCTAAAGTGGCGACTAAGACTAAATTGTCTTATAAAGCAAATGATGGTACAGCTAAACAAGTATCCTTGGCTGATGGCTTGAACTTTAAAGATGGCACGTTAACAACTGCTACTATCGATGATGCAGGCGTTGTTAAATATGATGTAAAAACAGCGGCTATTACAGCTGGTACAGATGGCACTGTTACAGGCCCTGCTACAGATGGTGTGGCAACAGCTAAGAACGTAGCAGATGCTATTAATGCAGCTAAAAAAGCATCTAAAACAGAAATCACTGCTAATGATGATGAAGCGGCTAACGCAACAACTGGTAATGTAAAATTAACGTCTACAACGGCTGCAGATGGTCATACAATTTACAATGTAAAACTTAATGATACATTGACATTTGGTACTGGTGCTAATGCCATTGTTATTGATGGTACAGCTGGTAAGGCTACTATTGGTAGTGCAGCTATCGATGGTGTAAATAATACAATTACAACAGGTGGTAATAAGGCAGTAACATTAGATGGTACTACTGGTACTATTACAGGTAAAGCTGCTAATATTGGTGGCGTTACAGTAGATGGTACAAATAACCATGTAACAGGTCTCGCTAATACGACTTGGGATGGTAATGCCGTTTCTGGCCGTGCTGCTACCGAGGATCAATTGAAAGTAGTAGCTGATGCTGCAGCTAACCAAACATGGCAAATTACAGCCGATAAGGATGCTGCTACATCTGGTAAACAAACTGGTACTAAAACAGATGCCAAAGTAGGTAAAGACGCAAAGGTTACTATGATTGCTGGTGAAAATATCACTATCAACCAAAATGAGCGTGACTTCACATATTCTTTGAATAAAGACCTTGTGAACATGAACTCTGCAAGCTTCAACGGTACTGGTAATAATACAACTGTTATCAATGGTGATTCCATTACACAAACTGCTGGTACTCAAACAAATACATCTACTGCAGCTGGTAACACAGTAGCAGATGGCACTAAGTCTACTGCTACAACTGCAGATGGTACTAAGATTACAGATGGTACAAAAACAAATACTTCTACAGCAGATAGTACAGTTATCGATGATGGCAATGGTAATAACACAGCTCTTACTAAAGATGGTGTAACTATTACTGCAGCTGGTAAGGATCCTGTATCCTTAACTAAAGATGGTCTCAATAATGGTGGCAATAAGATTTCTAATATTGCAGATGGTACAGATGACACAGATGCTGTCAATGTACGTCAATTAGAGGCTAGTCTAAGGCGTCTAAAACAGAATTGACTGCTAATGGTGGTGAAAGTGCGGGCAGTACTACAGGCAATATTGTATTGACTAAGACAACTGCTGCTGATGGTCATATCATTTACGATAACAAGTTAAATGATAAGGTTACATTAGGCACGGACCCAACTAAGGCTGTAACTGTAGATGGTACAAATGGTACTATTAAAGCCGGTAAAGATGGTAATGCTGTAGCGATTAACGGTACGGATGGTACTATTAAAGCTGGTGATGGTACAAATGCTGTAGCCATCGATGGCAAAAATGGTTCTGTAAAAGCTGGCGACAAGATTGCTCTCGACGGCAAAGATGGAAAAGCTACGATTGGTACTGTAGGTATCGACGGTAAAGATGGTGTTATTAGTGGTTTAGCTAATAAAACTTGGGATCCAAATAATATTACTCCTGGTCGTGCAGCCACTGAAGACCAAGTTAAATCTGCCGTAGCAGATGCAGGTTGGGACGCTGCCATAGGCACAGAAGGCTCTGGTGTAAATAGTACACCAAGTGCAACAGCTGAAAAAGTAAAACCTAACGAAACACTTACTTTCAAAGCGGGTAATAATATGATGGTTAGCCAAAATGGTAAATCCATTAGTTATGCTGTAAATCCTGAGCTTACAGATATGAAATCTGCTATATTTAAGGATGCAGATGGTAATACGACTGTAACGAATGGTAATGGCATGACAATTACTCCGGGCAGTGCAAATCCTAACAAACCTAATGCAGGCCCTGTATCTTTAACTAAGGATGGTCTCAATAATGGTAATAACCAACTGAAAGGCATTGCACCTGGTACGGATGATACAGATGCGGTAAATGTTGGTCAATTGAAAGCATCTAATGCTAAAATTGGCGATGCTATTGGTCAAGTAGCTGGTGAAGTACAACGTGTTGGTGCTCATGCAGCAGCCATGGCAGCGTTAAAACCAATCCAATACGATCCATTAGAACCAACTCAAGTTATGGCTGGTATTGGTAACTATCGTGGTGAAACAGCAGCTGCTCTCGGTCTTGCACATTATACGAACGAAGACACAATGTTTAACGTTGGCGTATCTCTTGGGGCAAACCGCAACATGGTGAATGCTGGTGTGACCCACAAATTTGGCTCTAGCCCAGAAAAGAAAAATATTCCAGATCGTTACAAAGCAGGCCCTATTAGCTCTGTGTATGTAATGCAAGATGAAGTATCTAGTCTCAAAAAAGAAAATAGTGAACAAAAAACTGTAATCGCAGATCAAGCGGCTCGTTTAAATACGTTAGAGGCTGAAAATGAGCGTCAACGTCAAGAATTAGCTGAAACTAAACAAGGTTTAGAAGACTTGCGTGCAGCAGTAAACCAATTGTTAGCATCTAAAGGATAATAATTGAGATTCACTTTCATAAATAGGCTAGTATAATTACATTTTTGTATTAGGAAAGAACCTCTTATACACTGATATACCTGGTGGGGTATAATCAAGTACTATAAGGGGTTCTTTTGCATTTTTGATATAGATTATTAAATAAAATCATTATATATGAATGACTTTTCATATATAATGTGATATAATACAGAAGATATTGGGGCTAAAAGATAGCTCAATCTTATACGATCTTGCATGAATAGGAGTTACTATGTTAGACCGCATACAACGATGGCTTTCAGTAGATACCATGCTGCCCGCTGCAGAGCGGTTAGGTCCGGTAGGGACGACAAAGCAACTGTATGGTAAGTATTTGAAAATTGCTTGGCCAGCTACATTACAAGGCTTGATGTTACAATTTATGACGGCCATTGATTTAGCAATGGTTGGGGCCCTCGGTGCGTCTGCGCTTGCATCGGTAGGTATTATGGGACAGCCTGAAATGGTGATGCTCATTTTCTGTCGCGCTTTATCTATTGCTATTACCGCTATCATAGCTCGCCGTCACGGTGAAGGTGATGTAGATGGTATGAATGCAGTTCTTAAGCAGTCTATATTATTGAATTTCTTAATCTATGTGCCTTTATTAGTGATATGTTTCTTTAATTTAGAACATATTTTACGCTTTACTGGCGCAGAAGATGGTTATATAGAAACAGCGGTCTGGTATGGTCGTTTTGTAGTTATTAGCCTTATCTTTCAGTCCTTTAGTCAAATTGTAGGGGCTGCACTAATTGGATACGGCAATACAAAAGTCATTTTTAAATCGAATGTAGTCGGGAACATTTTAAATACCATTATGAACTTTTTCTTGATTTATGGTATTGGTTTCTTCCCTGAGCTCGGCGTTATGGGGGCAGGGGTGTCCACTATGATCAGTAGTGCTCTTATTGCATTATTGCTATTGCGTACTATCTCACAGCATACGGCTACAGGATTAACATTGCGACATCCGTCCAAATGGACCTTTGAAAGACCTGTACTTCATACGATGTTTCACGTTGGGGGCAGTTCTCTAGGGGAGCAGTTCTTTGAACGTTTTGGTATGTATACATATACCATGATTGTTGCTTCCTTAGGTGCAGTACCATTGGCAGCACACTATGTATGTATGAACTTGATGGATATATTTTATTACTTTGCCATGGGTCTTGGTTTTGCAGGGGCCTCTCATACGGGGCAAAATCTTGGGCATAAACGTCCAGATATTGCAAAGACGTATGGAAATTGGTGCACGTATCGGTTTTGTGGTAGGTCTTGTAAGCGCGTTAATCTTTATTGGTCCTGGAAACTATTTGGTAGAGCTTTATACTCGTGAAAGTGAAGTAGTACTTCTTTCTGGTTCTTTGATGGGAATTATGGCAGTAGCGGCTTTTCCACAAGCTTTACAGCAAGTATATTCTGGTGTATTAAAAGGGGCAGGAGATACGTATTACATTATGAAATATTCTCTTGTAAGCGTAGCCATCATTCGACCTATTATTACCTATCTATTGTGTATTACGTTAGGTTTAGGCTTACTAGGTGCCTGGTTATCCTTGTGCTTTGATCAGTGCTTACGCTTATGCTGTTCCTATTCGCGATTTATTAAAGGTGCATGGCAGCATAAGATTGTCTAGCACTTTGTAAATATAGTTTATAATCAATCTTGACTATCATTTAGCATATAAATTTTCATATTAAATCTAAAATTAAAATGTTCGATATATAGGGAGAGGATATAGATAAAATCTATATTATTATATTGGTTATTACTTTATATATTGAAAATATTAAAAATAGTTTATGAAAGGTTTATGAAAAATTCTCTTGCCTATTCAATTTATTTGATGTACAATACGAAATGTGGAAAAAATGACACATTGGGGAATGTGTCGTCTGACCAGAAACTTCTGATTTCACGTATATATGTAAGGGATATATATAGAAACGATAAAAAGCCTCCTTAGTGGATACTAAGGAGGCTTTTTATTCGTTTTATGTTAGACAGAGTTAGTAGCTAATTTAATAATAGATTTTATAAAAATTATATCGGAGAAAGCCGTTGGAAAAAAATTGAAAAAAAGTGTTTATAATAATAAGATTAATATGAAACACCTGCTGTGTCAGAAATTATCTTCTTTCACAGACATCATAGTTATAAGTATCTTATATAGATTATCAGTAATATATTGTCAATATATAAGAAATTAATAAATTAAATTAATAATATTCTAACTATTGTATATCTATAAAAAGCATATGAGGCTTATAAAAATAGGGGATAAGAGGGCTTTAAAGATTTATAATTATAACATTTGCATATAGACAAATTTCGGAAGATTCATGATAAATTCATAAAAGATATTGAAATTTATCGAAAAGTTGTGTAAAATAAAAGTATATTATTACCAAAGGCCTGTGTATTGTGAAAGGCCATTATTGGAGGGAATTATAATGAACAAAAAATTATTAGCTTTATTGGCAGTTGCTGCTGTTGGCGTATCTGTAGCAGGTGCAACTCCACAAACTCAATTCAACAAAGGTGAATTCCAAGCTGATCTTGGTGCTGCAAGTGTTGAAGCAAAAATGGATGGCGCAAAAGACGCTCACAAATGGAACTTCGATGGTGGTTTGACTTATGGTTGGTCTGACAAAACTGGTATTCAATATGGTTACCATGGTTTGAATACTAAACATCTTGATACTGATATGCATGAATTGAACTTGGTTCGTTCTTTGAACAAAAATGTAGCAGTATATGGTGGCTATGCTCGTATCCACAATCATGATGCTGGTGGCACTAACAACATTGCGCAAGCAGGTGTAATTGGTAAAACTAACCTTGGCTCTAAAGTAGAAGTTTACGGTAAAGCTGGTGTAGGTACTAAGAATACTACAGTTTTAGAAGCTGGTTTAGGCTATAAAGTTAACGAAGACTGGGATATCAATGCTGGTTACCGCTACATTAATACTAAAGCAAATGAAGATCATAATGTATCTTTCCAAGGTCCAGTAGTTGGCTTGTCCTACCGTTTCGGTGGTCAAATCCGTAGCTCCTGTATACACTCCAGCTCCAGCTCCTGTATACACTCCAGCTCCAGCTCCTGTAGTAGAAGCTCCTGTATATAAAACTCCTAAATTGGACTACTATGTACAATCCATCTACTTCGATTCCGACCAAGATGTTGCTCGTGCAGACCAATATCCAAACTTAACAGCTGCTGTAAACGCTGCTCACCAATATCCTCAAGACCAAGTTAAATTGTTAGGTAATGCTGATACTGATGCAAATCCTCAATACAACATTGGTTTGTCCGAACGCCGCGTACAATACGTAGCTCAATACTTAGTAAATAATGGCGTATCTGCTGATCGCTTCATCGGTATCGCTAATGGCGATACTAAACCAGTGGCAACTAACTCCACTGCAGCAGGTAAAGCTGAAAACCGTCGTGTAGACGTTTACATTCACCGCTAATCTCTAAGCTAATTTAGATTAGACATACAATAAAGTCCACCTTCTATCATGCTCTCGTGTTCATCGGGGGACCGAGCATGTGATAAGGTGGACTTTTATGTTATACTAAACTTGCATACAATCGTAGGTCATACAATGTTCATTAAGATTTGATAATGTATGCGGTGTGAGTATAGTAAAGTAGGTTATATATGAAAAAATTTAAATATTACAAACCGCTCATAGGTGCTATCATACTAGCTGGTGTTATGATCATGATGGCCCTTAGAATAAGTGATATTGCTAGTGCCATTGATGCTATTATTACAGCATTTGTTCCACTTATCGTAGGTGCCTGTATTGCTTTTGTGCTAGATATTTTAGTAGTGCGCTATGAGCGATGGCTATGGCCTAAGAGTGAATCTGGATGGAGGTATAAGATACGACGACCTCTCAGTCTTGTATTATCTTTTATGACAATTAGCGTAATCGTGTATTTTATTGCCCGTATGGCGCTTCCTCAATTGGTTCATTCTATGTCTATTATTGTGGCATCTTCGCCTCAACTGTATACAGATTTCCAAACTTGGATGCAGCATATTACAGAGACGATTCCAATGGCATCTAACCAGACACTTATGGACACGTTGAGTGGTGAAAGTATCGTTAAGTATACTCGTGAATGGGGTACTAAAGGCGGTACATACATCGTTAATGCAATGGGCACAGTTTTATCTTGGACGTTAAATATCGGTCTTGGATTGATCTTTGCTATTTATATGCTCCTTGATAAAGAACGGCTTATGATGCAAGGCAAACGCATTGTAAAAGCCTATGCATCTGATGAATTGGTAAATCGTGTTAGTTATGTAACCCGAGTAGCAGTTCAAACTTTCAGTAATTTCTTTGTAGGACAGTTTATTGACGCCTTGATTTTAGGTGTTATGGTAGGTATTACTTTATGGTTATTCAATATTGAATACGCTACAACCATTGCCTGCGTAATTGGTCTTACTGGTTTGATTCCGTTACTTGGCATCTATGTGGGTGGCGTTATCGGTGCAGTTATGTTGCTCACTGTTAGCCCTATGGATGCGTTAATTTACGTGATTATTTTAGAAGTACTTCATCAAATTGAAAGCAACTTCATTTATCCTAAAATCGTCGGTAACTCCGTTGGTTTGCCGGGATTATGGGTATTTGCTGCGGTTATCGTAGGTGGTAGCTTGATGGGAGTCACTGGCATGTTGATTGGTGTTCCTTTAGTAGCTACATGCTATAAATTACTTATGTCTGATGTAGATGAACGACTTGCATCAAATGAAGGTTTATAGTATATTGTCTAAATAATATGATTGTTAAGTTAATGTATGTTTTGTGTGCTGTTGATTATGGCACGGACTTATAGTAATTCTAGTATGTGAATTACTTTTACATTGTTAAAAGTATCGCATATAGTAGGAGGATATGTAATGAATAAAGTTAATTTCTATGGCATTAACTGGTGTATTGGCAGTAGGTGTATTGTCTGTTGCTACACCAAGTGTGGCAGATGCGCGTAAAACAAAGCCAGAAACAAGTACTGATATTTCTGTACAACGTGCACCAGGCGAGTCCATGGTTATGACTATGAGCAAAATTGGCACTATTTTCCAAAATCGCTTCCCGAATGCTGCGCTTCACTCCGTAGAGCTTAACTCTAACGATTTAAACTATGGCTACAAAGTTGTAGGCTATAGTAAATATCATCAATACAAGATGAAAATCGACGTAATCACTGGTAATACTTCCAATATGGAAGAAGGTGGCAAACCTAAAAAAATTATCGGTGAAATCTTCAATAAAGATCGAGTAATTGAATCTGCTCAAGCAGAACGCGTTGCCAAACAACAACTCGGTGCTGATGCTGTTATGAAGGGTTGGAAAATTGAAGCTCATGACGGCAAAAATCTTGTACTATGTAACAATGCATCAAGATGGTAAAAAAAGTAGTTGTTACAGTAGATGCTGAAACAGGTGCTTACGTAGAGCAATCTAAATCTTATAAATTACCACCTGAACCAGATCGAGGTTTCGATGGCCGCAAAACAAATCTTATCTTTGGTAGTGGCATCGACATGGGTCGTTAATCTATCGATTAATAATCAAATAAAAAGAGCCAAAGGCATATGCCTTTGGCTCTTTTTTT